>ERZ826613.3818-NODE-3818-length-11990-cov-3.386594_pt1 | contig 11990 bp, 8 predicted proteins | sample MGYA00519925_ERZ826613 | MGnify/ENA primary metagenome ERZ826613 (study PRJEB31778, sample SAMEA3449236) | human gut metagenome | biome: human gut; feature: human-associated habitat; material: faeces | place: United Kingdom | collected 2010/2012 ... | reverse complement strand
TGGGGGCTTTTTTTATTTTACAGGTTATAATATAATTGATATTAGGGTACAAAAGAATGTATTGAAGGAAATGCATTGCGAAAACATGTGGCATGCTATAATACAGATAATAAATAAAGAATAACAAGTATAAGTAAAGGAGAACGGAAAATCATGGCTGAATCAATGAAAGATTATGAAAAAGAACTGGAAGAGTCTATGAAAACAATAGAAGAAGGCGATATTCTTACAGGGACTGTAATCAGTGTAGATGAAAAAGAAGTAATCCTTGATCTGAAATATTATGCAGAGGGCGTGATTCCGGCAGAAAACTACAGCAGAGAACCGGGATTCAGCCTGAAGGATGAAGTACATGAAGGAGATGAAGTCTCTGCAACAGTTGTAAGAAAAGACGATGGACAGGGAAATATTCTTCTTTCCAGAGTTGAGGCAGTAGACGTGCTGGCATGGGATAAATTAAAAGAACTGAAAGAATCCGGTGAAGTGCTGGATGTTGTAGTAAAAGGAATCACAAATGCCGGTGTTATTGCGTACGTGGAAGGTGTAAGGGGATTTATTCCAGCATCCAAACTTGCACTGAATTATGTGGAGGACACAGAAGAATATCTGAATAAACCGATTCAGGTACAGGTGCTGGATGTAGACAAAGAAAGTAAGAAACTGATTCTTTCTGCCAAAGAAATTCTCAGAGCAAAAGCGGAAGAAGAAAGAAAAAATAAAGTTTCAAACCTGGAGATTGGTCTTGTAACAGAAGGAACTGTAGAGAGTCTTCAGCCATATGGGGCATTTGTAAATCTTGGAAATGGACTTTCCGGCCTGGTTCACATTTCACAGATCTGTGAAAAAAGGATCAAGAAACCATCAGAGGTTCTGGCAGTGGGAGATACGGTAAAGGTCAAAGTTACTGCGATCAAAGATGGCAAACTCAGTCTCAGCATCAAAGAAGCAACAGATATGATGGCAAAGGAAATCGAAGAAGAGGTTTACGAAGTGCCGGATGCAGGAGAGCAGGCAACGACTTCTCTGGGATCACTTTTTGCAAACATTAAAAATGCAACACCAATCAATGCCAGAACCGGTGAGAATGTAGTCGGCTTAAATAACTGGATAAAAAAGTTATCACTCTGAATACCAGATAAGCTTAAAATCCAGGAGGTAATCGTAGTACCGATATTTGCTCCCATGATAACGCCTACTGCCTGAGATAATTTCATAATTCCAGAGTTTACAAAACCTACAACCATAACCGTTGTAGCCGATGACGATTGGATAACTGCGGTTACCGCAGCTCCTAAACCAACTGCCTTAAGTGGATTCGAGGTAAGTGTCTCTAAGATTTTTTCCATCTTACCGCCCGAAACCTTTTCCAGACCGTCCCCCATCACATTCATTCCATATAAAAACAGGGCAAGTCCTCCAAGTAAAGTCAAAATACTAAAGAAATCCATAATTTCCTTCCTTTCTCTTTCATTTGACCTTATTCTATCTATCTTATGTTAAATTCTTTCGAGACAAATGTAAAATCCATGTAAAATAATAATAGATGAAGCCATCGCACAAAAAGTACCCTGACTTCATCTATTATTTAAACTCATTTATTGAGCAGATATCCGAGTCAATCGTATATTCGCAATCCGCTTCGCTACTTGATTCGATTAAATTGCCTGAATCAGTTCTGTAATCAATTCCTTAAATCTTACAGACACTTTGTCAGCAGTCTCCTGTACTTCTTTATGAGAAAGAGCCTGTTTGCTCATCCCTGCTGCAAGATTTGTAATGCAGGAAATTCCGCATACTTCCATTCCAAGATGCCTTGCTGCCATTGCTTCACATGCTGTACTCATTCCAGCCGCATCTGCCCCCCAGCTTCTTGCCATCCGGATTTCCGCCGGTGTCTCATAATTTGGTCCGGTAAACTGCACATAAACCCCTTCCTGAATCGGAATCTCCAGCTTCTTAGCACAAAAGATTGCTATTTCACGCATCCTTTCGCTGTATACTTCACTCATATCCGGAAAACGCGGTCCTAATTCTTCTATATTCTCTCCAATTAACGGACTTGGAACTGCTGTTGTGATATGATCTTTTAAAAGCATAAAATCACCTGGGCGGTAATCAAAGTTAATGCCCCCCGCTGCATTCGTGAGAATCAGCTTCTTTGCTCCTAAAAGTCCCATCAGACGAATGGGCAGAACCACATCACTCATCGGATATCCTTCATAGTAATGCACTCTTCCCTGCATGATGACAACCGGAACGCTTCCAATATAGCCAAATACAAATCTTCCCTTGTGTCCGGCTACTGTAGATACCGGAAATCCCTCAAGGTCTTTGTAATCCACAGTTTCTTTCACTTCAATGTGTTCTGCATAATCTCCAAGTCCCGAGCCAAGCACCAGTGCTACTTCCGGTTTAAAATCTGTTTTTTTCTTCAGACTTTCCAGACACGAAAATAATTTTTCCCTTACCTGATTCATAAATTATCCTCCAATCATACATTACTGTGAACTACTCGGCTACAAGTAACCGAGCTTCTTACTTAAAAACTGCGGATATCATCCTCCCCTTCCGCTTCCTGAATGGAACGGATTTCTACCGGATAGCTCACAGAATCATTGACCTGTACTAAAACAGTCTCCCCGGCTTTATGTCCAAGGATTGCTTTTCCAAGCGGAGATTCTATGCTGATTCGGTTATCCAGAGAATTTCCACGAATCGATGTTACCAATTTATAAGTCTCTGTCTCATCATCCTCCGGGAAATAGATTTCTACCAAATCATTTAATCCTGCTTCGTCTTTTTTTGTTGTATCTGTTACAATCTTTGCAGTTTTTAACATTCTTTCCAAATATCGAATACGGCTCTCATTTTTATTCTTATCTTTTTTTGCCGCATAATACTCAAAGTTTTCGCTTAAATCCCCTTGTGCTCTTGCTTCTTTTACTGCCTCAATTGCATTTTTACGCACGACTAATTTTCGGTAGTCAATTTCTTCCTGTATTTTTTTTACATCACTTTCCGTCAATTGTTCCTGCATAATCTTCACCTCTTCTATGATATCTTAGAATCCACCTGTGCCAGAAATCCTCTGCGTGCCAGTTCTGCTTCAATATCATCTAATGTGCTTTCACTGTCCGCTAAGATTGTATGATAATGATATCCCGAAGTAATATTTTTAAGCGGGCTTGACTGCCCACTTTCAATTTTTGCCACAAAATCGCCAATCTTCTTTCTTGAATCAAGTCCAAGTTCTGCAGACAGACAACCATAAATCTTATGATTGATAAATACATCCGCTACTTTTCCGCCACAATCTACAATCAGATTCAGCTCCTCCTGAATTTCTTTATCCGTATGGCAGACATAAATGACACGTGACGCAAACACCGGTGTCTGCAGCACATATCCTCTATGTGTTGAAAGAATATCCTGATTTTGTGCACGCAAAAGTGCAACATCCTGTACAATTACCTGACGGCTGACGTCAAATTGTTTTGCCAGTTCCGTGCCGGAAACGGGCTTGGGACTCTGCCCGATAAATTTTAAGATTTCTTTTCTTCTTTCTTCACCGTTCATCCTTCACCTCTTCCTTCCTGTTACGTCTTGCAACAGAACTCTATTGATTTACAGGATGAAGATTTTTCATGGAAATGTCAAGTATCGGTGCAGAATGTGTTAATGCTCCGCTTGAAATATAATCCACTCCGACAGAAACCAGTCTTGCCACATTTTCTTTTGTGACATTACCGGAACACTCTGTCTGTGCTCGTCCGTCGATGATTTTGATTGCCTCTCTCATTTCATCCGGTGTCATATTATCTAACATAATAATGTCTGCACCGGCTTCCACTGCTTCTTTTACCATTTCAAGATTTTCTACTTCGATTTCAATTTTACGGACAAACGGAGCATATTCTTTCGCCATCTCAATTGCTTTTGCAACACTTCCGGCTGCTCCGATATGGTTATCTTTTAATAAAATACCATCGGATAAGTTATATCTGTGATTACATCCACCGCCTACTTTGACCGCATATTTTTCAAATACACGCATATTTGGTGTCGTCTTTCTGGTATCAAGCAGTCTGGTCTTACTACCTTCTAACAAATCGACAATGCTTCTTGTATAAGTTGCAATTCCACTCATACGCTGTAAGTAATTTAACGCAACTCTCTCTCCGGAAAGCAGAACGCGAATATCTCCACGAACCACACCCATCAGCTGTTTATTTTTTACGACATCACCGTCTTTTACATAAAATTCAACTTCAGTTTTTTCATCTAATAATTCAAATACTCTTTTATAAACTTCAAGACCTGCAATGACACCGTCCTGTTTACAGATTAACTGAACTTCTCCAGGGCAGGCTTCTCTCATCACTGCATTTGTTGTAATGTCCTCACTTGTGATATCTTCTTTTAATGCCTCCATAATCAAATGGTCTGCATTTAATTTCATTGTAATCTGGTTCATACTGCTTCTTCCCTTACCCTTTCAATTTCTTTTCTTACGCTTTCTGCATATAATTTCTGAAGTTCTTCTTTTCCTAAGAAGTTCGTTGCGTCTGCTTTTTTAAGCAGTGCATTTTGTACATTTTCTTCTTCGGCAGTTTCTTTTGTTTCTAAAATCTTTGTAATCTGTCCTGCGGCACGTTTTGCAAATACCAGACTTTCTAATAAAGAGTTACTTGCCAGACGATTTGCTCCGTGAACTCCATTACAGCTTGTCTCACCGGATGCATACAGACATTTCATGGTTGTGCGGCTGTATTTATCTACTTTTACTCCACCCATGAAATAATGCTGTGCCGGAACAACCGGAATACATTCTTTTGTCACATCAAAGCCTTCTTCCAGACATTTCTGATAAATATTCGGAAAATGTGTTTTAATCTGTACTTCTCCGAGTGGACGCATATCAAGCCATACATAAGGTTTATGGTCAATCTCCATCTGTTTTCTTATCTCAGCTGTCATCAAGTCCCTTGGCAGAACTTCATTTGCAAAACGTTCCATTTTTGCATTGTATAATTTTGCTCCCTCTCCACGCACGGATTCAGAAATTAAAAATCTTCTTCCTGGTTTTGGAGAATACAAAGTCGTCGGATGAATCTGAACATAATCCGGATGTTCCAGTTCAATTCCATGTTTTAAGGCAATTGCCAATGCATCTCCGGTTAAATGTGGGAAGTTCGTAGAATGTTCATATAATCCTCCGATTCCACCACAAGCCCATACAACCGCTCTTGCAGTCACTGCAAACAATGTTTTGTCCGCGCTTCTTGCCACGATTCCATAGCACTGGTTTTTCTCTTCCAGTATATCAATCATTGTGGTCTGTGTCAAAAGTTCTACATTAGAAAATTTCTGTACACAGGCAAGCAGCTTACTTGTAATTTCTTTTCCTGTCACATCCTGATGATATAAAATTCTTGATTTAGAATGTGCGCCTTCTCTTGTATAAGCCAGCTCTCCGTTTTCTTTTTTATGGAATTCTACTCCGCAGTCGATCAGTTCGTTAATCACTTCTCTTGAAGAACGAATCATAATATCCACGGATTCTCTGCGGTTTTCATAATGACCGGCTTTCAACGTATCTTCCATAAAAGAATCATAATCCTCTTCATTTCGTTCCACACAGATTCCGCCCTGTGCTAAAAAAGAATCACTGTTTTCAAGTTCATCTTTCGTAATCATAAGAATTTTTTTGTCTTTTGGTAAATGTAAAGCGGCAAATAATCCTGCCACGCCCGTTCCTACAATTACCACATCTGCTTTTACGTGTTTCATTTATTTCCTTCTCCTATCCCTTCACATTAAAATTGCTCAGTTTTTGAAATTATACATCTTTTCTTTACATCTGACAAGACAGATGTAAACTTGTACTAAAACAAGTACAAAAAAAGAGAAGCCGTCTTGTTTTTTTACTGACGAATTCTCTTTTCTTACTTTTCTCTTGAACTTTTTTTATTTCCGAAGTTTTTTCTTTCCCAACCGCACTTCTTCCATCAAATCTGCCATTTCTTCATCTAAATGGTCAAACAGATAATTCTTCTCTTTTGGTGCTTCTTTTTTTACTTTCTTTGAAATCTCTGCTTCCACCGCTTCTACTTCTTCTAAAAGATTTGCTGCAGACAGCCGATTTCCGCCCTGACCTAAGATAATGACCTGTTCTAATGCATCCGAAGTGGCAACTGTAACCTGATACTTTCTGCCGATTTCATGTACCGTTTTTTCAATATACTGGTCGGCGGTCTCTGCCTCTTTAGTATAGACCACATAAATATTGTGGTATTTCATTACACTTCCTGGATTTCCCTTGACTTTATAGGCATCAAAGACCAGAATCAAAGTCATTTTTTTATATCCCTGGTAATTACTTAAACGGTCCATCAGCTTATTTCTTGCACTTTCAATATTAATTTTGGAAAGTTCATTTAGATCTTCCCATGCAAAAATAATATTATAACCGTCCACAAGCAGATATTCTTTTAGAGGTTCCCGCTTCTTCTCTTTTCTGGTGTTTTCTGTCTCACTGCTTCTGACACTTGAATTTCTGTTCGGATTTCTTTTTGAAACCCGCTCCCAGCCCTGTCGTTCTCTTTTTACTGCACCATAAGTACGCTCAAAGATGGCTCTTAGTTCTTCTTCATTTTGAACTCCTTCTTTTAGATAGGCCTCGGCTTCTTTGGGGGTTCTTTTTGGCATAGGAAGTTCTTCTTCTACCTGTTTTGGTGTCGGGGTCTGAAGTTCCAGATGCATATAGTCTTCTACTTCATACCACGGCACAATAAATCCTGCCCCATGCGCACAAAAGACAGAACCGGTTGGATTTTCTAAATCACTTTCGGAATCGTAATTCATCTCTTCAATCACTTCATCCGCATTATGGCACGGCATATAGCCTTTTAAGGTACAAAACAGTCTGCCGTGCCCGCTTGTATAAGCCATCACTTCTTTTTGATAATCCCGCATCAAAGAAACCGGTGCAAATCCAGTCACTACGGAATATTCTCCTTCACTGTCCGCAAGCTGAAATTCCCCATACATTTTCTGAATATCTGCCATCGCTCTTCCCACTTTATCTGCCGGCAGTTCTAATCGAAATTCATAGACCGGCTCTAATAAGACACTCTTTGCTTTTTTTAACCCCTGACGCAGGGCACGATAAGTCGCCTGTCTGAAATCTCCACCCTCGGTATGTTTTAAATGTGCCCGTCCGCTCACCAGCGTAATTTTCATGTCTGTAATTTCCGAACCGGTTAACACGCCTTTATGCACCCGCTCTTCTAAATGAGTCAGCACAAGCCTCTGCCAGTTTCTATCCAATAAATCTTCACTACAGTCTGCAAAAAAATGAAGTCCTGTGCCTCTCTCCGCCGGCTCTAATTTTAAATGTACCTCGGCATAATGGCGAAGCGGTTCAAAATGTCCGACTCCCTCAACGCAGTTTTCAATCGTTTCTTTATAGACGATTTTTCCGCTGCCAAACTCCACTTCTGTCTGATAGCGTTCCCAAATCATGCGCTTTAAGATTTCAATCTGTACTTCGCCCATAACCTGCGCATGAATTTCCTGTAATCTTTCATCCCACACAATATGAAGCTGTGGTTCTTCTTCTTCCAGTTCTTTTAGTTTGATTAACATACTGTGCACATTACATTCTTCCGGCAGTTCGATTTTATAAGTTAAGACCGGCTCTAAAACCGGTAAAAACGTATGGGCTTCGATTCCAAGCCCCTGTCCGCAGTAAGTATGGGAAAGTCCGGTCACCGCACAGACGATTCCGGCTTTGGCTTCTTTTACTGCCTCAAAAGAATTTCCGGAATAAATCCGAATCTGTTCTGCTTTTTCTTCCCAGAGTTCTTCTTTTCCCTCTCCTGCCTCTTTTTCATTTGATAACAGCATTTTTACTTTTAAGCTTCCGCCGGTTATTTTTAAATAAGTTAATCGGTTCCCCTGTGCATCTCTTGCAATCTTAAAGACCCTTGCACCGAATTCTTCAGGATAGGCACATTCTCTTGTAAAGGTTTCGATTCCTCTTAAAAATTCTTCGACACCCTGAATCTTTAAAGCCGAACCAAAATAACAAGGAAAGACTTTTCTCTTTGCTATTAAGTTTATGATTTCTTCTTTCTGGATTTCTCCGCTTTCCAGATAATGTTCCAATACTGCCTCATCACAGACTGCAAGATTTTCCTTTGCCTCTTCTGTTTCAAGTCCTCCACTGAAATTAATACATTTTTCATCCAATCTTTTGGTCAATTCTTCCATCAATGCTTTTTCATTGGTGTCCGGCTGATCCATTTTATTGATAAATAAAAAGACCGGTATCTCATACTGTTTTAAAAGGCGCCATAAGGTTTGTACATGTCCCTGTACTCCATCTGCTCCACTGATAACCAAAATGGCATAATCCAATACCTGAAGGGTTCGTTCCATCTCAGCCGAAAAATCCACATGTCCCGGGGTATCAAGCAGGGTAACCTCCCGCTCTCCTAACCTAAATTCCGCCTGTTTGGAAAAAATAGTAATTCCACGCTCCCTCTCTAATTCATAAGTATCCAAAAATGCATCCTGATGATCTACACGCCCCAGTTTCCGAATGCTGCCTGTCAGATACAAAATGCTTTCTGCAAGCGTTGTTTTTCCGGCATCGACATGTGCCAGAATCCCGATTGTCAGTTTGTTTGTATTCTCTAAATCCATCTATATTATAAACCTACACTTTCTGCATTTGACTTTTTTGTATTATATCAAAAAGAACGTGAAAAAGCAAAGCAGGGACAAAAGCCCTTTGATAAGCTTCTGCCCCTGTTTTTTATTTCATTTTAAATCCTTTTAAAAGAGTTTTATTTGCTCTTTTTTGTTTTGCTCCAAACTCCGGAGTTATCTAAATAATAATCGCCAACCCATACATTACTCTTCATAGAACCATCCTGTTCTCCTCCAAAGTAATACCATTTGCCGTTGATTTTCTGCCAGCCGGTCTTCATTGCGCCATCGTTTGCACTTCCGAGATAATACCATTTACCCCAGATTTTCTGCCAGCCGGTCTTCATTGCTCCATCTGATGCATTTCCGAGGAAATACCATTTGCCCCAGATTTTCTGCCAGTAAGTTCTCATGACACCGTCGTTTCCAAAGAAATACCATTTACCGTCAATCTGCTGCCAGTAAGTTTTCATTGCTCCGTCGTTTTCCTCTCCGAAGTAATATTTCTTACCGTCGATTTCCTGCCATCCTGTTTTCTTTGTACCGTCTTCGCCATAATAATATTTCTGACCATTGATTACCTGCCATCCTGTCTTGGACAGTAATGCTTCCATTGCTTTTTGCAGGTTTTCTTCTGCTGCTTCGATTTCTGCCTGTGTTGCATCGTCTAAATCAAGCACTGCTTTTGCTGCTTCTAATGCCTGTGCAAAATTATCCCAGGTAGATGCTAAATAGTCGTCTTTGTTTAATTCTTCCGCTTTCTCTACTAATGCTTTGAGTTCTTCAACAGATGGTTTTTCTTCTCCACCATCTACTTTTTCAAGCTGTGTCATTGCACTTTCCAGTCCGCTTACTGCCTCGTCTACTTCTTCCTGTGTTGCAGTTTCATTTCCTGCTACGCTCTGTGCTTTTTCGAGTGCTTCTGCAAAAATTTTCCAGGTTTCTTCTGTATAGTCTGCTCTTGTTAATGCTTCTGCTTTTTCAAGTGAAGATTCCAGTTTGCTCTTATCTGCCGGATTTTCCGGTTCGGTTGGTTTTGCAACCAGATTTGCCATTGCCGCATTTAATAATGCAGTCTGGTTATCTACTTCTTCCTGTGCTGCATTTTCATCTGCATAAACTTCTTTTGCAGATTTTAATACACGTTCAAAGCTTTCAAAACTTTCTTCTGTGTAATCCTCTTTTACTTTTTTGTCTGCCTCTTCAATTGCTGCCTGTAATGCACCTTTGTTTACTTCCTGTTTTTCAACAAGATTCTGCATTGCTTCTGCAAGTGCAGTTTTTACTGCATCGACTTCTGCCTGTGTTGCATTTTCATTTTCTGCTGCTTTTTCAGCTGTTTCTAATGCAGTTTTGAATGTTTCAAAGCTTTCTGTTGTATAGTCTGCTTCATTCTTTTCTTTTGCACGTTCGATTAATGCATTTAATTCTGTCTTGTCTGCTTTTTCTTTTAATGCTTCCATAGCAGTTTCAAGTGCAGCTACTGCCGCATCGACTTCTGCCTGCGTTGCATCTTCTTTTGCGTAAACTTCTTTTGCTGCATCAAATGCTTCTTTAAATGCGTTCCAGCTCTCTTCTGTATACGCACTTTCTTCTTTCTGTTCTGCAAGAACCAAAGCTGCGGATAATGCTTCTTTATTTACAGTCTCCGGTTCTTCTACAGCATAAACACCGTTTACTTTCCATTCGATGATACCGGTTCCTCTTGAAGCATCTTCTGTTGCGCCTTCACGAAGCTGTGGTGCTACCGTCAGGCGTACTGCTGTTGTCTTAAGTTTTCCAAGTGCAATGGTATTGTATTTATCTGCTGCACACTCTAAGTTCTGGGCATCTGCTACTTTTACCCAGTTACCATTTTCATCTAAATATTCTACGCTTGCGGACTGTGGCAGGAAGTTTCCACCGCCATCCTGGAAGTAATAAACATCCATGCTTTCGATTTCAACTGCTTTTTCCCATGTATAGGAAACCCATCCATCTACAACACTTCCGTCTTCTGCATAGCGGTTATGCCAGTTATGCCATACACCATTTGAAGTATCTGCGGAATTTGCCGGTTCTTTTTCGTTATTTAAGCTTGCAAGACCACCAAGATCATCGATTCTGCCGTCTAAACCGTCATAGTTGCAAAGTCCGTCTGTCTTTGCATCTGGTGCAAGATTTTTTACCTCTGTATCCGGTTTGGATAATTCAAGGTTTGCCATTGCTTCTTTCAGATTGGAAAGTGCTTCTTCAATCTGTTCTTTTGTTGCTGTTTCTGATTCTGCTACTTCTTTTGCTGTATCTAACGCTGTCTTAAATGTGTTCCAGGACTCTTCTGTATAAGCTTCCTGCTGTTTGGTTTCTGCTTCTTGAATCATTTCTGTTAAAGCAGTCTTGTCTGGAGCTTCTGTAACTTCTTCCAGATTGTTCTGTGCTTTAATCAGGGCTGAAAGTGCAGTTTCTGCTTCTTTCTTGCTTGCCTGTGCATCAGCTTCAATTGCTTTTGCGTTTGCGAGTGCTTTTGTAAATGCAGTCCAGCTTTCTTCTGTATAAGAACCTGCTTCTAATGTTTCAGCTTCTTTGATTGCTTCTGTCAGCTCACTCTTATCAACAGGAGCTAATGTACCATATACTTTCCACTCTACAACACCTACACCCGTGTTATCTTCTGCCTGTTTGTTTAAGGTCACACGAATAGCGGTTGTTGTTACTTCATCAAATGTAGTTTCATTAAATTTGTCGATATCTAAATTATAAGCACTTGCATTTGGTACTTCTTTCCAGTTTCCATCTTCATCCAGATATTCATATACATAAGAAGTTGGAAGATTGATTCCACCGTTGTCAGTTTCTGAACCATCATACCAGAAGTAAATATCACTGCCTTTTAAGGTTACTTCTGAACCCCAGGTATAAGTAAGAGTTTCAGATTTACTTGTATTACCCCAGGTTCCGTATCTTGCGATTCCAGGATTATAAGAATTTTCTGGAATAAGACCATCGTTGATACCGGAAAGTTTCTCCCATCCGGATACGAAACTTGTAGAAGCAGTTGCGCTAAATGCAAGGTTTCCATCTTTTGCCGGAAGAGAAGCAATGACTCTTTCGAGTTTTGCTGCTGCTGCATCTACTTCATCCTGTGTTGCTTCTTTGTTGTCGTAAACTGCCTGTGCTTCTTCGATTGCTGCACTTAAAGTAGCATCTGCACCTTCTTCAAATAAGGAGGTGTCAACAGATTTTGCTTTATCCAATGCTGCTTTTAATAATTGTTTGTCTGCTGCCATTTCATTAGA
>ERZ826613.3817-NODE-3817-length-11992-cov-3.313060_pt1 | contig 11992 bp, 9 predicted proteins | sample MGYA00519925_ERZ826613 | MGnify/ENA primary metagenome ERZ826613 (study PRJEB31778, sample SAMEA3449236) | human gut metagenome | biome: human gut; feature: human-associated habitat; material: faeces | place: United Kingdom | collected 2010/2012 ... | reverse complement strand
ATGCTGGAGTCAGAGTCCAGTGCCTTACCATTTGGCGATAGCCCATCATATGTCTCAAAGCATTCCATTTACAATGTTTCATGTAAATATTTCGCTCAAGCACTCAGCTATTATATAATAATATTTTCCAAAAAGCAAGCCCTTTTTTAAAAAAGTTTTATGGCATTCTTGCAAATAGTTGAATTTGATCGATGAAGTACACATCTTGCATATTACCTTTACACCAATGTTAAAAATGTAGTAAGATAGAAATAGTGACTAGACCATAGGGTCAAAAATGATTGGAGTAACAGTATGACAAAAAATCAATTTACAATACAGCCGGGCAATGCACTGCCGCTTGGCGTGACAAAGGTGGCAGATGGTGTTCAATTCGCCATATATTTGCCGGACAAGAGAGAATGTTACCTAAAGCTATTTCGTAAAGGACATCAGACAGAGCAGTATCGGATACCGCTTACGGATGAATATCGCATGGGAAGCGTATATTTCGTACACCTGCGTTCCAAAAATACGACAAGTGCCTTTGATATAGCCGAAGAATTATCAGATAAGTACGAATATGTATACGAAGCAGACGGGGAAGATATTGTGGATCCCTATGCGGCAGGAATATCCGGTCGTGACCGTTGGAATCGTACAGATAAAATGCCCGTCAGAGGTCGTATCTGTTTGAAAGAATTTGACTGGGAAGGAGATTACATTCTGCGCAAGCCCTTTCATGAGCTGGTTTTATATCAATTACATGTAAGAGGATTTACAAAACATGCCTCCTCCGGTGTGAGCAAGCCGGGCACTTTCGCAGGTCTGCAGGACAAGATACCATATATGAAAGATCTTGGGATCAATGGCGTACTCTTGCTTCCGGTATATGATTTTGAAGAAAAGCAGGGTGATAAAGTAAATTATTGGGGATACGGTGTAAGTGATACGTATTATTTTGCACCAAAAGCAGCCTATAGCAGCGGAGAAAATGCAGATGAAGAATTCAAAGAAACGATCAAAAAGCTTCATCGCAACGGAATGGAAGTTATTTTGGACTTCTATTTTGCACCCGGCACCAATCTCAACTTAATGACAGATTGTTTGCGGCATTGGGTATTAAACTACCATGTGGATGGTTTTCGGGTCAACACAGAAGTCATGCCATCGCTTACATTAGCATCAGATCCTATTTTATCCGGCGTCAAGCTGTTTTCTTCTTATTGGGATGAAGAAATGTTATCCGGCGCCGGTATTCATCAGGCGGATAACTGTCTGGCAGAATATAACGAAGGCTTTATGAACGATGCCCGACGTTTCCTAAAAAGTGATGAGGGACAGGCAGAAGCGTTTTATAAAAGATTTTACCGCCATCCGGATAAAGTGGGCGTTATCAACTTTATGACCCATGTAAACGGATTTACGATGATGGACCTGGTGTCCTATGATATCAAACATAACGAATCAAACGGGGAACGAAATGCCGACGGAACGGAGTACAATTATAGCTGGAACTGTGGCGTGGAAGGAAAAACTCGCAAAAAGGCTGTACTGGAGCAGCGGAAACGTCAGATCCGCAACGCATTTTTGATGCTGTTATTTAGTCAGGGAACGCCGATGATCCTTGCAGGCGATGAATTTGGCAATAGTCAGGAAGGCAATAACAATCCGTATTGTCACGATGATGCGGTAACTTGGCTCAATTGGAAACCAACCAAGACAGGGGAGCAGATTCGCAACTATGTGAAACAGTTGATTGCATTTCGTACAGAGCATCCGGTGCTTCATCAAGCGAAAGCATTATGTATGCAGGATACGTTATCCTGTGGTCTGCCCGGCATATCGGCGCATGGAGTGCAAACGTGGCGTCCGGACTTTTCCAATTACAGCCGCATATTGGGTGTGCTGTTAGCCGGCGATTATGCGCAGAAACCGGATGGAACTTCCGATGATTCTATATACATCATTTTTAATATGTATTGGGAGACAAAGTCCTTTGATCTGCCAACGCTGCCGGCTGGCAAAGAATGGCATGCTGCCATCGAGACATTTGATGAAACATTTCACGTGTTGCCGCAGACTGCCGTTAAGCAGACCAAGAGAAGCAAGAATACAAAACTGGGCAAGCAGCGTGCAACCGTAGTTCCACCGCGTTCTATTGTTGTATTTGTCAGCCGCTAGCAGATATATGCGACCGGTAGCCGTCGCAAGCAAAATAGCAGACACAGGAGCGGAGAAAAGCTCTTTATAAGCAAAAAAAGCAGACACAGGAGCGAAGAAAAGCTCTTTATAAGCAAAAAAGCAGACACAGGAGCGAAGAACCGCGCCCCTGCATCCGCATGAGGGAGTGTCTGCAGACGCAGATCAGAAATAAAATTAGAAATCGTGATTTTTCATGATTTCTGAGTAAAGATCAAGATCACAGACATTTGGCTCTGTGTAATGCGTGCAGTTAGCGCAAGATACGCTCTCTGCAGTAGAGTTAGAGCATCCGCATTTGCCTGTTTCGCAAGGGCAATACTGCGTACAATGTTCTGCAACTTCTTTCATGGTTTTTGCATCTTTTTTCATGATCGTGCCTCCTTATCTGCGCTGTCTGAAGTAGGCAGCCGATGCTGACAGCGCAAGTGCACGCGGCTGTAATCTATAGGAAGACAAACTCTCTGCATCCAAACAGCAGAAAATTTGTCGTGCAATTAGTATGCACAGAAAGCAGGATTTTATGATTTTATTGAAAATTTCTGAAATACAAAAAGCTATGGCGCACTTATTGATCCGCGATGCCTTTGATGAATGTTATTTGGAGCAGGCAGAAGTGCTCACCTTTGCCAAATTGACCATGCAGGGTGGGCGTAATCCGAATTGGTACGATGAAGCGCCTGCAGATGACTGGGTTCGATGGAAAGAGTGCAAACCAATGATATTTACTTATATAAAAGGGGATCGAACGCCAACGATGATGCGCATTTCTTTGAAAGCCAGTGCAGAATTTGCAGAAAAATTGTTGGAAAACAGTGGCGTTTATGACCTGTATTTGCAGGAAAAACCGATGTTGCAACTGCAATTTCGCTATGAAAAGCAGGAATTGGTATTCGTCACCGGTATTACGCATGCAGAATTCACCATGGATAAACGTATTGAGTTTGCATGGGATGCAGCGGTAGAACAGTATGTGAGAAGTTTGGGAGTTGGGGCAGAACGAGGATAAGAACCTATATTATATGTAAGATGCGTGATTGATAGAGAAAATTGATTTTTTACGCTACCAATGTATAATATAGTTAAAAATAGTACAAATAATGAATGGAACAGAAATTAGAGTGGCTCATTAGCTGAACTGGAATATATTTTTGTTTGGGAGGGGGGAGAAAAGTTATATGTCAATAAGCATATCTAGATTGATACAATACTATTTGGATGACAAAGTTTTGATCTCAGATCATGCGGCTATGCGATGTAAATAACGCGGAATAAAAATAAAGGATATTCGTAATGCTGTTAATAATGGAGAAATTATTGAACAGTATCCGGAAGATTTTCCTTTTCCAAGTTGTTTGATTTTGGGTAAAACATATTCAAACCAGTGGATACATTTGGTTATGAGTGATGAGGGAAGTATGAGCAGAGTAATAACAGCGTATTATCCAGATAAAGAAAAATGGACGGAAGATTTTAGAACAAGAAAGGAGAAATAAGTTATGAAATGTTTAAGTTGTAAAATGGAAGAAATGCAAGAAGCTACGAATCCTTATTTCGTAAAACTTAGCAATTGTTATGTGATTATTGAAAACGTTCCATGTTATAAATGTGGTCAATGTGGTGAAGTTTATTATAAAGCTTCTGTGCTGGAAAAAATAGATGAGATTTTAGAAAAATTAGAGCATATTGCTAGTAAAATCTTTATTTTAGATTATAATCAGGCGGCGTAAAATTTGTCTTGTTTGGGAGTTGGGGCAGAACGAGGATAAGAAAGGTGTTGGGGAAGCATGAAGAAATTATTATTGCTAGGTGGAAGTCATGCCGAAATTCCGCTGATAAAGGCAGCGAAAGAAATGGGATATTATGTGATAACCAGCGGTAATCAACGTAATGGAATAGGACATTCTTTTGCAGATGAATATGCACCGTGTGATTTTAGCGATAAGGAGGCGATTACTTCCTTGGCAGAACAATTGCAGGTTGATGCAATTTGTTCTGGCTGCAATGATTTTGCCGCATTATCTGCAGCGTATGCCAGTGAACGCTTGGGACTTGGTGGACACGATGCGTATCAAACGTCATTGAAACTGCATCACAAAGATCAATATCGTCAATTGGCAGAAAAACTGGATATAGTTACACCCAATGCGTATCGTTGTGAATCACAGGAGCAATTGCAGCAGATATCAGAGAAAATGGTGTTTCCGGTTATTGTGAAACCAGTAGATCTTACAGGAGGTAAAGGGATTCGTCGCTGTGACACATTGGAAGAGTTACAGTCAGCATATGACGAAGCGGTAGCGATTACTAGAGAATCTTTTGTGATTGTTGAACAATTTATTATGGGAACTAATCACGGATTTTCTGCTTACCTACAAAATGAACAGGTAGTATTTGCGTTTGCAGATAATGAGCAATATTATCATAATCCTTATCTGGTTTCTGGTGCGAGTACTCCCGGAGACATACCTACAGAAGCAAGACAGCAATTGATAGATGATTGTGAAAAAATAGCACATGATCTACATTTGTGTGATGGAATATTACATATTCAATTGATTTTAACAGAGGAAAACGTCCCGGTAATTATAGAAATATGCAGACGGACACCGGGGGATTTGTATGTGGAGCTTGTGCGTAAGGCTACAGGGATGGAATATGCGAAATATATTGTTGGTGCAGAAGCAGGGTTAAAAATGCCTAGACCGGAGTACCATCAGCCATCTAAATATTATGTGCGCCATTGTGTAATGGCAGACCATGATGGTGTTGTTGATGGGATAGATGTAGCAGCAGAGATAAGACCATTTATTGTGGATCAGCTTTCTTTATTTCACAAAGGGGAAACAATTAGTGAATATTTGAAATATAAAGCAGCTATTGTGTTCTTATGCTTTGCAACTAAACAACAATATATGGATTATATTGATAAATTGCCTCAAATGCTTACGATTCGGTATAGACTAGAGTGATACAAGGAGGAGAAGGTATGTATAATATAGCGTTTATCGGAGGTGGAGTGAATTCTGCAATTGGACGCAGTCACTACATTGCCGCACAGATGGATGGAAAATTCAAGCTGGTTGCAGGTGCATTTAGTCGTCATGCCGAGATCAATCAGGAGACAGGAGAAAGTTTTGGCGTATTGTCCGAGCATGTCTACGATGACTACAAAATGATGTTGGAACGGGAAAAAGATGCAGTGGACGTAATCGCAGTTCTGACGCCGACAGATACACATGAGCAGATTGTTTGTGACTGCTTACAGGCAGGATATCCGGTGATCTGCGAGAAATCTCTGAGTACCTCTTTACAATCTGCGTTACAAGTACAAAAAGTTCTTGACGAGATGAGGGGATTCCTATGTGTAACTTATAATTATACGGGTTACCCGATGGTTCGTGTTCTTCGGGAAAAAATACAGGCAAAAGAACTGGGAAAAATCACCAATATTATTATTGAGATGCCACAGGAGGGGTTTTCGAGATATACATTAGAACATACAGAACCAAAACCGCAGGAATGGCGAATGAAGGATTATCAGATCCCTACCATATCATTAGATTTGGGAACACATTTGCATAATATGATTGCTTTTTTAACAGGAGAACATCCGATAGAGGTAGTCGGACGAGAAGATTCATTTGGTTTTTTCCCTCAAATTGTGGATGATGTGTTATGCATGGCGAATTATACAGATGACATTGCTGTTCAGATGTGGTATAGCAAGGTGGCTTTAGGAAATCGTAACGGCCTTAGAATCCGAGTGTATGGAACAGATGCAAGTGCAGAATGGTATCAGGCTGAACCGGAAATTCTGAAATTGCATGATAAATTAGGAAATAATATGATCATTGATCGAAGTAATGATTTGGCAGTAGGGCAGCAGGATCGTTATAATCGTTTTAAGGTAGGACATCCTGGAGGATTTATTGAAGCATATGCAAATTATTATTGGGATATGGCAGAATTGCTTGATTGTTATAAATCAGGTCAACAGATGAGCTCAAATTATTTGCTGGATGTAAATAGCTCCATAGAAGGGTTGAAATTGTTTGAAGCTGTTCATGAATCAGCAACTGCACATCAATGGATAACCTTGTAAAAATAGAAGGATGAAGTTGTTAATGGTTGGCAATACATACAAACAAAGGGGATAAAATGAAGAATAAGTGTATAAGTTTTGTGATTCCATGTTACAATTCGGAATTGACAATTCGAAATGTGGTTGGAGAGGTTATTAGAGAAGTTAGCAAGCAAGAGGAATATCAATATGAGATCATACTTGTTAATGACGGATCCCGGGATGGAACAGGAGATATTATCAAACAGTTGGCAGAAGAAAATGATAATATTGCTGCGGTATTGTTTGCTAAAAATTTTGGACAACATGCGGCTTTAATGGCTGGATTTTGTAAGGTGATGGGAGAATATGTTGTGTGTTTGGATGATGATGGTCAGATGCCGATCGAGTCCATTTTTGACTTGATTGCAGAATTGGAACGTGGAGCAGACGTTGCATTTGGCCGATATGAGGATACACAGCAAAATAATTTTAGAAATTTCGGAAGTTTTATTAATGTCAAAATGACGGAGATGTTATTAGAGAAACCGAAAGACTTGTACATGTCTAGCTTTTGGGCTGGCAAGCGGTTTGTCATTGATGAAATTTGCAAATATGAATCTGCATATCCTTATGTAGGGGGACTGCTTCTCCGCACAACACATAATATGGTCAGCGTTCCGGTAAAACATAGACCACGTCAACAGGGGAAATCAGGATATACATTTTTTAAGTTGTTGGGGTTATGGATGAACGGATTTACCGCCTTTTCTGTTAAACCATTGCGCTTTGCAACTTTCTGTGGTGGTATAAGTGCGTTTGTAGGCTTTGTACTGGCAATTGTCATGATTATAAGAAAGTTGGTAAATCCAAGTATACTGCTCGGATATTCATCGACAATCACAGTTATTTTATTTGTAGGTGGAATGATCATGATGTTGTTAGGAATATTGGGTGAGTACATTGGCAGAATCTATATATGTATCAATAAAGCACCGCAATATGTTACCAGAGAGGCAGTAGATCATAGAAAGGACGAGCAGACTTGAAAAAAGTATATTTGTTATTGCACCTCGCTATTATGATATACGCTGCGGGTGGAATATTTAGTAAACAAGCGGCGCAAAGTGAATTTATGTCAGTGCGATATTGTATATGCTATGCGATAGTCCTTGCTTTTTTGATAATATATGCTGTTATATGGCAGTACATATTAAAATATTTGCCACTTACTACAGCAATAGCCCATAAATCAGTCACTGTATTTTGGGGTTTCCTTTATGGAATGTTATTTTTTCGGGAAAAGATAACATTATGCAATATTATAGGGGCAGTATTGATCATGATCGGCATTGGACTGGTAAATAGCGGGGAAAGGTGATTATATAATGATAGCAACGATGATATATCTTTGTGCGGTGTTTATTGCATCCTTATCACAGATTTTGTTAAAACGAAGTGCGTTAGAACAACATGAAAATATATGGCGACAATACCTGAATATAAAAGTGATCAGTGCATACTTGATGCTTATAGTATCTATGTTTGTTACAATTTATGCATATAAGGGCGTTGCTTTGAAGATGGGACCGGTGCTTGAAACAACAAATTACTTTTTTGTGGCTGTATTAGGTTATATTTTTCTAAAGGAAAAACTGACCAAAAGACAGTTAGTAGGCGTATTGTTTATCGTAGGTGGAGTAGTGATATCTGCGGTCGGCCCGATATAGAAAAGAGGATTATTATGATAGGATTTAACATTGCTCCTTTTGTGGGAAAAGAATTGGAATATATGAAGCAGGCAGTGGATGCACATAAAATATGTGGAGATGGAGTATTCAGTCAAAAATGCCGGACATGGTTAGAAAATGAAACCAGAACCAGTGCTGCAATGCTGACGACTTCATGCACACATGCATTGGAAATGGCAGCTTTGCTGTGTGACATTCAGCCAGAAGATGAAGTGATCATGCCTTCTTATACTTTTGTGTCTACTGCGGATGCTTTCGTGATGCGTGGAGCTAAGATTGTTTTTGTTGACATTCGTCCTGATACAATGAACATCAATGAAAATTTGATTGAGGAGGCAATTACAGATAAAACAAAGGCAATTGTTCCGGTTCATTATGCAGGGGTTTCCTGTGAAATGGATAAAATAATGGAAATTGCAAGATTGCATAATTTGTATGTTGTTGAGGATGCTGCGCAAGGGGTTAAAGCTTATTATAAGGGAAAAGCATTGGGGAGCATTGGAGACTTTGGATGCTATAGTTTCCATGAAACAAAAAATTATTCCATGGGTGAAGGCGGTGCGATATTGATCAGGGAGCAACAGTTCATAGAACGAGCCGAAATCATTCGCGAAAAGGGAACTGACCGTTCTAAGTTTTACCGAGGTGAGGTGGATAAATACTCTTGGTGTGATGTGGGATCATCGTATTTGCCAAGTGATCTTAATGCGGCATATTTATGGGCACAACTTGAAATTGCAGATCAGATCAATAACAAACGGTTATCCATTTGGAAACAATATGACGAGGAGTTGAGAGAACTCAAATATATAGACACACCTTACATTCCCGAAGGCTGTGAGCACAATGCTCATATGTATTACATTAAAGTGGGAGATATCGAAGAGAGGTCTAAACTAATACAATATTTAGCAGAGCATGACATTAAAGCAGTATTTCATTATGTACCGTTACATTCTTCACAGGCTGGAAGGAAATATGGACGATTTTCAGGTGAAGATGTTTATACGACCAAGGAAAGTGAAAAATTGCTCCGACTGCCGTTGTATTACGATTTGCAATCGGAGCAGGTAGAATATATTATTCAGACATTAAAGTCTTTTTACGGCGTCTGATCAGATGCTGTAATCCGTATACCAGAGCGGTTAAAATCCAAAAGCATGCTGAAATCATACGGCTTGACTTCATGCCATATGGTTCAAACTTCAATGTAAGCGTATGCTTTCCGGCAGGAGTTTTGATATAAATGCCGGCATCATATGGATTTTCAACCGCTACTTTTTTGCCATCAATGTAAGCGGACCATCCTTTATCATAGGCAAGGCTTAACATGGTATATCCATCTTTCTCATAATTTGTTGTACCAGTTATCGTATCGTTTTTGATCGAGATATTTTCTAACTGATTTTTGGACAAAGTTTTTTGCAGGTTTTGATAAGAAGATGTATTCATAATGACTATATTATAGGCATCACGAAATTCTACGGACATATTTGGAAATGCTATTGTGGTTTCAAAGGTCTGTCCCTCTTTTGCATCGTTTATGCCGACAAATTCATTGGGATAAAAGTATGCATACCCAGTAGTCTCAGCTTTATAACGGATATGGATTTGTAATTTGTAATTTTCACCATTATCTAAAGTATTGTATAATGCCTCAGCTTCCTGATAACTTAATTTATTGCCGAGTTCGTCGGTGAAGTAAAAAGAATTATTTTTGGTTGTGTCATCACTATATTGTATGTATTGATACGTCAGCAAGGCATTGTCGTTACCTGTTAGCAGGACAGATAATCCATTGTAATAATCGGGTGCAAAATTTATTATATCTTTAGAAAAGTGAGTTATTTCTTCAGGTGCATAAAGGCCTAGAGAAAGTGCATTTGGATTTTCGTAAACAAAATATGAATTGATCATACCTACGTAATTATAGTGGCTTAGATCGTATTGAACCTGATTGCCATTCTGAGGAATCAAAATATATCTACTACAGCTTAAATCTAGTCCTAATGGTGTTGAAAGATGCTGTGCAGAAATAGTATTTGCGCCTGTACAGAATCCTAAAAGAATATTTAGATTGCGCTGGTAATTGTTTATGAAAGAGTTGAATGCGCTGATGGAGGGCGTATCATAAACTTCACCGACATTAGTATAGCTTGTTAAATATACATGTCTAGTAAATGAAGTTTCTTTTGATTTAAATAAATTACGTTGCTCTACAAAATTTTCATAATTTGTTATATTTGCAAGTTGCCATCGGGATGATACAAAAATACCATTTGTCGCAAGTTCCAAAATAAATACAAGTATAATAAATCTGTAAAATTGTTTAGAGTACTTTTTGTTAAAGAATAACAGTGCGATTGTATAAATAATGCATACTATTATAGAGCATATAAAAGCATAAGTTGTTGAATTTAAGTTGAAAGAATAACAAATTAGCAGGAAAGTGGTTACCGATATCGTTGAAATAGCAATACATAATTTATTGCTTTTGGAATACGCTCTAATAGAATCGTATACTATGTTTGCAAATAAAAACATCAAAATAAAAACATATCGATTAGGTACTTTCGTTTGGTAATGGAGTCCATTCCAAAGATATGAGAGCATATTCCCGTTGAAACTGATTGAAAGAAAAATGATAGGAATTAATTGTCGTATTTTCTCTGTGAGCTTGATATTTGAACAGAAGAAATAATGAAAAACTAATAACAATACTAGTATTCCACAGTATAGTGCAGCATAATTATTGTCTGTTGTGACGGTAGAAGTGGGGATAAATAGCATATAGTTTTTCCATTGAGTCAAAAAATTCCCGTGTAGTCCAATGGTAGGAAGGATCGAATCATTACTTTTATACATTAGATTTTTCGACGCATTTACAGTGTTGTATATTACAAAAAAACTATTACCAGCAGCAATAATGGAACAAATAGCAAATCTAATCCCTGTAAATAAAAATTGTTTCCAATTTTCGAATTTACAAGTGAAAAAGTAAATTACTAAAAAAATACACATATACATTCCTAACATTAAATTTGTAATAATACAAAAAGATAGTAATGCAATATATAAGCAGCTTTTCTTAAGATATATTAATTGTTCGATCGAGTATATCAAGAGAGGAAATGCAGCTAAAGTAATATACCAATTGGTAAAACCATGCATAGATAACATATATGCATTTAGTGAATAAATCAGTGAAGGAAGTAACAGTCGAATATCTGATTTATTTGCCTGTTTTTCTCTTAACCTATGAGTTAAGTAAAAACACATTGATAAGCTACAAAAACCAATACATATTCCGACAGATATGGTAAGAAGCATAGCTACTGCGTTTGGAGAAATATTCTTATATAGTATGGATAACACGTCGTTTAATGTGTTGTTTGTGTACAGGTTTGTGTTATATCCTGCATTTAAGCTTAAGTATTTATTGCCTATTTTAGCGGAATAAATAGAGTCTAATTTTGTTGGAAAAGTTAAGCCAATTCCATCCTCATCCAAGAAAGACAAATTACCAAATGGATTGCAATCGTTTACAATCATCATGATGAGATAGATGGTTGTTGGAATTGCATAAGCAAGTATGTATATGCGATTGCTATATATAAATTTAGACAGTTTCTTAATCATTGAATTATTATTTAGTGTAGTTCCTATATTTCTTATTTTTTTAATTGAATGCTCTTTTTTATCATAAAAAGTCAAAAATAGTATAATTATTAAACCAAGATAACTGCAGACAACTCCAATATAATCAATCTGTATAAAGCTGGTGGACGGCAGTTTGGAGTTATAAGTTGTTATGGCATCTTTAAGTTGTGGAAGTATTTCTTCGTTAATGCTATACATTAGAAAGTTTACGTTATAGTTATCACCGCTTTTTCCGTTAAAGCGAATGTATCCAATCTTCGAGTTAGTCAATTGCTCTTTTGTGTATGACAATAAAGTAGAATCCGTATAAGAATTCCATATATAAATTGTATTGTTA
>ERZ826613.3799-NODE-3799-length-12063-cov-3.732179_pt1 | contig 12063 bp, 13 predicted proteins | sample MGYA00519925_ERZ826613 | MGnify/ENA primary metagenome ERZ826613 (study PRJEB31778, sample SAMEA3449236) | human gut metagenome | biome: human gut; feature: human-associated habitat; material: faeces | place: United Kingdom | collected 2010/2012 ... | reverse complement strand
AAATGTCAAAAAATGAAATCGTAAAAAGGTATGTTCTGCTTGTAATAGGACTGTTTTTCTCAGCACTCGGGGTTGCATTTACCAAACGTGCGGAGCTGGGAGTTTCACCGATATCATCGGTTGCAAATGTTATGAACTGTAAATTTACAGCATTATCCATAGGCATATGGCTTATCATCTGGAACTGTGTTCTTATTCTCGGACAGGTGATAATACTCAGGAGAGATTTTAAACTTATTCAGCTTTTGCAGATTCCGCTTTCGCTTTTATTCGGATATTTTACTGATTTTGGAATGTGGTGTGTATCATTTATTCCGGCGAATACATATCCGGTAAGGCTTGTTATGTCAGTCGGCGGTGTTATAATTCTTGGATTCGGAATTTCACTTTCAGTTATTGCGAACGTCATAATGAATTCCGGAGAAGCTTTTGTAAAGGCAATTTCAGATAAGTTCAGAAAAAATTTTGGAAATGTAAAAATAGTTTTTGATGTTTCCTGTGTTGTAACTGCACTTTTGCTGTCGGTTATTCTCTTTGATTTCTCAATTGTAGGAACAAGAGAAGGAACAGTTATAGCGGCACTTTGTACGGGAATTGCGGTTAAATTCTTCTGTGCAAAAATAAAGAAACCGATTGAGGTATTTATTGCAGGTACTGTTGCAAATGTTCAGTAATAAATGTAAAACCGCTTTTGAGTGGTATCAAAAACGGTTTTTATATTAGGAAATATTGAAGAAAATAAATCCGGTGAAGACGGGTTCTTATACAAATGAAAATCCGCTTGCCAAAGTCCATTTACTGCATTATTATTTTATAAAGTATGATGAACGATGCGAGATTTATGCGGCTTATGAATCCAGTGCTTTTGACAGGCAATAATGATTAAACAAAAAACCTAAGAAGATTTTAGTCTTCTTAGGTTTAAATTTTATCAGCCGATAATACTGTTCATATCGTAAAGGCCTGCTTCTTTATTTTTGATAAATATTGCAGCATTTACAGAACCTTCAGCGAAAACTGTTTTAGATGCGGCAGAATGAGAAATTGTGATAGTTTCATCATTTCCGGCAAATAACACTTCATGAACTCCGACGATCGTACCGCCTCTTACAGAGTGGATACCAATTTCATTATCTTCACGTTTCTTTCTCTGGGAGTGTCTGTCGTAAACATAATTCATTTCATTGTTTCGTGTTTCATTGATAGCGTTTGCAATCATAAGAGCAGTTCCGCTTGGTGCATCTATTTTCTGATTATGATGCTTTTCAACTATTTCAATATCAAACTTGTCGCCTAAAATAGCAGTTGCTTTTTTTGCAAGTTCCACAAGAAGATTGATTCCAAGAGACATATTCCATGAGAAGAATACCGGAATCTGCGAAGCGGCTTTTTTGATTTCTGAAATCTGTTCATCGCTGTATCCTGTGGTAGCAAGGACTACTGGTGTTCCATTTGTCTTGCAGTATTCAAGCAATGAGCTAAGGCATGAAGGGTGTGAATAGTCGATGATAACATCAGGCTTTTCCGAAAGTTTGGAAACAGAACTGTAAATCGGAAAATCAGCATATTTTTCTGTGTTCAGGTCAACACCGCCGATAATTTTGCAGTCATCTCTGTCCCTGACACAACGATAAATAGTCTGACCCATTTTGCCGTTGGCACCGCAGATAACAATATTAGTCATTTTAAAATCCTTTCTGAATTAACAGAATTATTTAATAAGTCCGTATTTTTTCATTGAATTTTTCAGAGTTTCAATATGTTCATCTGTCATTGTGCAGAGAGGAAGTCTGCAAGGACCGGAAGGCATTCCCATAAGATTCATAGCTTCCTTAACAGGGATAGGGTTAACTTCGATGAACAAATTGTTGATAAGTTCAAGATATTTCATTTGAAGCTCTGCGGCTTCTGCACACTTGTTGTCAAGACAAAGCTGAGCAAGTTCATGTGTTTCTTTCGGCATAACGTTTGAAAGAACAGAAATAACACCCTTTGAACCGATTGCCATCATAGGAACGATTATATCGTCATTTCCGCTGTAAACATCAAGAAGGTCACCGCACTGTGCTATCAGTTTTGAAGTATAGCTGATATTTCCGCTTGCTTCTTTAACAGCAACGATATTCTTGTGCTGTCCGAGAATCTTGTATGTGTTAATGTCAATGTTCATTCCTGTACGTCCCGGAATATTGTAAAGGATTATAGGAATGTCAACAGCATCGGCAACAGCGGTAAAGTGTGCAACAAGACCCTTCTGTGAGGATTTGTTGTAGTAAGGTGTTACAAGAAGAAGACCGTCTGCACCTTTTTCCTGTGCAACCTTTGAAAGCTCAACAGCATATCTTGTGTCGTTACTTCCTGTTCCTGCAATTACAGGGATTCTGCCGGCAGTTTTTTCAACAGCAAATCTTATACACTCAATGTGTTCTTCATCTGTCATTGTTGATGCTTCGCCTGTTGTACCGCAGACAATTATGGCATCTGTTCCGTTTGTAATCTGGTATTCAATGTTTTCGGCAAAGCCGTTGTAATCAATTGAACCATCTTCGAGGAGCGGAGTTATAATAGCAACTCCGGCACCTGTAAATATAGTATTTTTCATAAATGACACCCTCCCGTTAATAAGGTGAATCAATTAAAATTTTTAAGGTTGTATATTTTTTATCAGTCAAAGTAACCCTTTGCAGCAAGAAGTTCAGCAAGGAGAACAGCACCGCCGGCAGCACCCCTGAGTGTGTTGTGTGACAGGCATACGAACTTATAGTCATACTGTGTATCTTCTCTTAAACGTCCTACTGAAACAGCCATTCCGCCTTCGAGCATTCTGTCGAGTTTAGCCTGAGGACGGTCGTTTTCTTCAAAATAGTGAATGAACTGCTTAGGAGCAGAAGGAAGTTCAAGATCCTGAGGAGCACCCTTGAATTCAGCCCATTTAGCAAGGATTTCTTCCTTTGAAGGTTTCTTGTCAAATGATACGAAAACAGCAGCTGTATGACCGTTTGAAACAGGAACTCTCAGACACTGTGTTGTGATAGCAGGAGCTGTTGCATTAACGATCTTGTCGCCTTCGATATGTCCCCATACTTTAAGCGGTTCCTGTTCGGATTTTTCTTCTTCACCGCCGATATAAGGGATAAGGTTATCAACCATTTCCGGCCATGTTTCAAAAGTTTTTCCGGCACCGGAAATTGCCTGATATGTGCATGCGAGAACCTTTGTGATGCCGAATTCCATAAGCGGATTAAGAGCAGGAACATAGCTCTGGATTGAACAGTTTGACTTTACAGCAATAAAGCCCTTCTTTGTTCCAAGACGTTTTCTCTGTGATTCAATAATTTCGATGTGTTTGTCATTGATTTCCGGAACAACCATCGGAACGTCAGGAGTACCTCTGTGAGCGGAGTTGTTTGAAACAACCGGAACTTCAGCCTTTGCATATTTTTCTTCAAGAGCCTTGATTTCATCTTTTTTCATGTCAACTGCGCAGAAAACAAAATCAACAAGTCCTGCAATTTTTTCTACATCGTCAACTGCACTGAGCATAACCATTTTTTTCATGCTTTCAGGGATAGGCGTTGTCATTGCCCATCTTGCACCGACAGCTTCCTCATAAGTCTTGCCGGCGGATCTCGGAGATGCTGCAAGAGCAGTTACCTTAAACCACGGATGCTTCTCAAGAAGAGTTGCAAATCTCTGTCCCACCATACCTGTTGCACCAATAATACCTACTTTGTATTGCTTCATTTTACTAACTCCTTTGTTGTAAGAATAACAAAATTTGAAAAAAATTAAAAAAACCGGTTGAAAACCGGCTCATCATACGATATAATAGAAATATTGACTATTATATTGGAATTGTATGCTGATAGCCCTCCATCAACGTTGATGACAATCACAATCCTGTTCGGGTTATGATCAGAACTGATTTTACCGGAATCCGTTCTTCGGCAGCCCCGCCTTTCACGTCAGCATAAGGCGGAATGGTTTTCCTGTCTGACGCTACTGATCTCAGCCGCACCTCTATCATAGTTTTTATAATATCATTTTATTGATTCATTGTCAATACAGTTTTTAAAATTTAGGGGAATAAAAATGAAAAAATCTGATTTTTACTATGATTTACCGGAAGAACTCATCGCTCAGACACCTGTTGAGCCGAGAAATTCTTCAAGACTTATGAAAATTAACAGAGAAACAGGTGAGATAGTTCACACCCATTTCTATAATCTATGCGAGTATCTGAAAAAAGGTGACTTGCTTGTGCTGAATGATTCAAGGGTTCTTCCTGCAAGACTTTACGGTGAGAAGACAGGAACGGGAAGCTTTATTGAATTTCTTCTTCTGGAACAGAAGGGCGACAAACTCTGGGAGATAATCTGCCGTCCGGGTAAAAAGGCGAAAGTCGGAACCCGGTTTACATTCGGAAACGGACTGCTTACCGCTGAAGTCGCAGAAGTCAAAGATGACGGCAACAGAGTGGTTAAATTTGAATGTGAAGGAAATTTCTATGCCGTTCTGGATGAAATCGGTCAGATGCCTTTGCCGCCATATATCACAAAGAAGCTTGAAGATAAGGAACGCTATCAAACGGTTTATTCAAAGGAACTTGGTTCTGCTGCCGCTCCGACAGCCGGACTTCATTTTACTGTGGAACAGCTTCAGCAGATAAAAGATATGGGTGTAGATATTGCCTATGTTACACTCCATGTCGGACTTGGAACATTCCGTCCGGTTAAGGAAGACGATATTCTTGATCATAAAATGCATAGTGAACATTATCATCTGAGTCAAGAAACAGCTGATAAAATAAATAATACAAGAACAAACGGAGGCAGAGTTATAGCTGTCGGAACAACGTCCTGCCGTACTCTTGAGAGTATGCAGCTTGAAAACGGACTTGTAAAGCCTGGCGATGGCTATACGGATATATTCATTTATCCGGGGTATAAATTCAAGCTTCTTGATGGTCTTATTACAAATTTCCATCTTCCGGAAAGTACGCTTATCATGCTTGTTTCTGCATTTTTAGGGTATGAGAAAACAATGAATGCCTATAAAATTGCTGTTGAGGAGAAATACAGATTTTTCAGTTTCGGAGATGCAATGGCAATATTGTAATTTATAATTAAAAGGAGAAAAATATGGAACTTTCAGCTTATTTTAAAAGCATTGTGGATCAGGACATATGTGCAGTTGTAATATGCGATACTCAGCACAGAATAATTTACATGAATCCTTCTGCGGTTAAACGCTATGAAAAGCGGGGCGGTAATGCTCTTGTCGGAAAATCACTTATGAATTGTCATAACAGCGATTCAAATAATAAAATTGAAAAAGTTATGGAATGGTTCAGAGCGGACAGGAATAACAACAGAATATTTACTTATCATAATCCAAAGGAAAATAAAGATGTATATATGATTGCTTTGAGAAATGATGGGGGAGAGCTTATCGGATATTATGAAAAGCATGAATACCGTACAGCAGAAACAGCTTCTGTATATGAAGGACTTACTTTGTAAGATAAGGAGAATAATATGAAACGACGGACAGATGCAAAATCTATGCTGATAATTATCGGCAGTATATTTGCACTTTTAGGATTTATATTTACAGCAGTCGGTGTAATATCGCTGATAAAAGATATGTCATTCATGAGAAATGCAGAAACGACAGATGCAGTTATAACTGATATTGAAAGTGAGCATTACGGAAGTGGTGAGGACAGGAAAACAAGGCATACTGTATGGGTTGAATATACTGTTGACGGAACTGATTATTCTGAAGTACTTAATGAAATGACTGACAATTATTCATCATCGATGCGTGAAGGAAAAAGTATTAAGGTGTATTATGATCCGGATAACCCTTCTGATGTGAGAACAGTTTCGTATGTCCTTGAAATAGTTTTCTTTTCTCTGGGACTTCCGTTTCTGATAGTGGGTGTGATTTTTGCCGCAGTAAATATTTCGTCAAAGAAAAAGATAAAACGTCTGATACAAAACGGAGAAGCTGTTACAGGAAAGATAATTAATGTCAGAATGAATGTAAATGTCAGAATAAACAATATTCATCCTTACAAGGCAGACTGCGAAGTTATAAATCCGTTTGACGGTCAGAGATATCTGTACAGTTCAGGAAATATAACATATGACATAAGAAATTTTACCGGAAAAGATGTGACTGTATATGTAGACAGGAAAAATCCTAAGAATTATTATGTTGATGTGGAAGGACTTATTGAAAAAAAGACAGCCGTATCCGGAAACGATTATATTGATTACAGAAAATAAAAACTGAGGTGGATAAATGTACACATTACTGAAAAAAGAAGGCAAGGCAAGGAGAGGTCAGTTTGAAACTGTTCACGGAACTTTCCAGACGCCATGTTTTATGAACGTCGGAACAGCGGCGGCAATAAAGGGCGGAATATCTTCGCTTGATTTAGTTGATCTGAAATGTCAGGTGGAGCTTTGCAACACCTATCATCTTCATCTGCGTCCGACAGACAAGGTCATTAAGGAAATGGGCGGTCTTCATAAATTTATGAACTGGCATCGTCCGATTCTGACGGACAGCGGCGGATTTCAGGTATTTTCTTTAGCCAAGCTGCGTAAGATTAAAGAGGAGGGAGTTTACTTTTCTTCACACATAGACGGCAGACGTATTTTCATGGGGCCGGAAGAAAGTATGCAGATACAGTCAAATCTTGCGTCGACAATTGCCATGGCATTTGATGAATGTATTGAAAACCCTTCGCCGCATGATTATGCCGCAAATTCAATTGAACGTACCACACGCTGGCTTTACCGCTGCAAGGAAGAAATGGAAAGACTGAATTCACTGAGCGATACCATCAATAAAAAACAGATGCTTTTCGGAATAAATCAGGGCTGTACTTATGATGATCTGAGAATAAAGCATATGGAGGATATTGCAAAGCTTGACCTGGACGGTTATGCTATCGGCGGACTTGCGGTCGGAGAATCGACAGAGGAAATGTACAGGATAATTGACGTTGTTGAGCCGTATATGCCTGCTGACAAGCCAAGATATCTTATGGGGGTAGGAACACCTTCAAATATAATTGAGTCGGTGGCAAGAGGCGTTGATATGTTTGACTGCGTAATGCCTAGCCGTAATGCAAGACATGCAACTGTATTTACATGGTCGGGAATAATGCATCTGACAAATAAGTGTTACGAAACAGACAGCCGTCCGATTGATGAAGAATGTGACTGTCCTGTATGCAGGAACTTTACAAGGGCGTATGTGCGTCATCTGTTCAAGGCAGGGGAAATGCTTGCAGGACGGCTTGCGGTTATGCACAATCTTTATTTTTACAATACTCTTGCAGAAAAAATAAGAGATGCACTTGACAAGGGAGAATTTGAAAGTTTCAGAAATAAATATTCTTCATTGCTTGCACAGAGAATATAGGGGGACATATGAGTGTAATAGAACTGATTTTAATAGGCGTTGGTCTGTCAATGGACGCATTTGCGGTATCTGTTACAAACGGACTCTGCTGTAAGAACATCGGAGCCGGAAGAACAGTCATGACCGGTGTCTGTTTCGGAGTGTTTCAGGGCGTAATGCCGCTTACCGGCTATTTTCTGGGATGCGGATTTACAAAATACATCACTGCATTTGACCATATTATAGCGCTTGTTCTTCTCGGATTTATAGGCGGTCAGATGATATGGGAGTCTTTCAGGAAAGATGATGAAAAGAGTGAGAGCAATATCCTGACCGGAAAAATGCTTTTTATGCAGGGTATTGCAACAAGTATTGACGCTCTGGCGGTAGGGGTAAGCTTTGCGGCTCTTGATAATGTAAATATAGCATTTGCTGCGACAACAATCTGCTGTATAACATTTGTAATCAGTATTGCAGGCGTACTGATAGGAAAAAAGTTCGGAAATATGTTAAACAGTAAGGCGCAGCTTGTCGGTGGACTTATCCTTGTGGGAATCGGAATTAAAATATTTGTTGAACATACATTTTTCAGCTGATGCAGTGCGGTTATTGTTCATAAACGTTTATAAACCAACAAAATATTATAAAAAAACCCCGTTTCAAAAAACGGGGTTTTGTGATACAATTTTATAAAGAAATCGAAAGGAAGGAAAAAATATGCTGACAACATTAAAGAAAGAAAAAATTGTATCACACGAAAAGGCTACATATATGGAAGTCCTGGGTGCAAACAGAGTGATATATCGTGTAACCTCTGCAAAGGTTACAAAGGATAAAACTGAAAGCAATGTGTTTGGTATTGAAGCCGAAACACGCATAGGTCCTGTCAGGATAAAGGAAACAATAGATGATTTTTCAGCAGATGTAAAATCAGCGGTGAAGTTTGCGGAATTCCTTGTAAAGTATAATATAAAGCCGTCGCTTATTTATAATGCGGCACTTTGTTTTCTGAGGGAAACTATAGAATGAAAAATTTACTGAAATTGGATTAAACTATTGAAATTCAAATGAAATTGGTGTATAATTAATTTATCAAGTTTACACGAAAGGAATTTTGATATGTATAATAATCTTATGGATACAATCGGCTTCGTTTCAAAATATGATCCTGAAGTCGGACAGGCAATGGACAAGGAACTTGCAAGACAGAAGAGAAATCTTGAACTTATTGCAAGTGAAAATATCGTTTCCCCTGAAGTAATGGCAGCAATGGGTTCTGTTCTTACAAACAAATATGCAGAAGGCTATCCGGGTAAGCGTTACTACGGCGGATGCGAATGCGTTGACATTGTTGAAAATATTGCAATTGAAAGAGCAAAGAAACTTTTTGGCGCTGAATATGCAAATGTTCAGGCACATTCAGGTGCACAGGCAAATACTGCTGTTTATTTTGCACTGCTTGAACCGGGCGACACAGTTATGGGTATGAGCCTTGCACACGGCGGACACCTTACACATGGTTCACCTGTTAATCTTTCAGGAAAATATTTCAACTTCATCTCATATGGGTTGGGCGATGATGAGAGAATTGACTATGACAAAATTGAAGAACTTGCAAAGGAAAACAAGCCTAAGATGATTGTTGCAGGTGCTTCTGCTTATCCAAGAATAATCGACTTCAAGCGTATTTCTGAAATTGCAAAATCTGTTGGTGCATACTTCATGGTTGATATGGCACATATCGCAGGTCTGGTTGCAGCAGGTCTTCATCCGACACCGGTAGGATATGCGGATATCGTTACTACAACAACACATAAAACACTCAGAGGACCAAGAGGCGGTCTTATTCTTACAAATGACGAAGAACTTGCAAAGAAGATAAACAAGGCTATTTTCCCTGGAATTCAGGGCGGTCCGCTTATGCACGTTATTGCAGGTAAGGCAGTTTGCTTTGGCGAGGCTCTGAAACCTGAATTCAAGACATATCAGCAGCAGGTTGTAAAGAACGCACAGGCTCTTGCAAAGGGTCTTGTTGAAAGAGGATTTAATCTTGTTTCCGGCGGTACAGACAATCACCTTATGCTCGTTGACCTTCGTCCTTTTGATATTACAGGCAAGGAACTTGAACATCGACTTGATGAGGTTTATATCACAGTTAACAAGAATGCTATTCCTAATGACCCTCAGAAGCCGTTTGTAACAAGCGGTCTCAGAATCGGTACACCGGCTGTTACAACAAGAGGTCTTAAAGAAGAGGATATGGAAAAGATTGCAGAATTTATTTATCTTGCTGCCAAGGATTTTGAAAACAAGGCAGACTACATTCGTGCAGGCGTAACAGAAATCTGCAAGAAATATCCGCTTTATGAATAATACAAGATAAAGCAAAACAAAATAAAGGCTTTCAGCGGCGGTTTTATGACTGCCGCTGATTTTTAACTGAGGTGAATTTTATGGACAATACACCGCTGGCAGACATTATACGTCCGAAAACACTTGATGAAGTTGTCGGTCAGAATCATTTGCTCGGGAAAGGAAAACCATTAAGACGCATAATTGAAAGCGGTCATATTCCAAACATGATTTTTTATGGACCTTCCGGTACAGGCAAGACAACAGTTGCAAGGATAATTGCTGAGAATACCAATATGTCCCTGCATAAGCTTAACGGTACTTCAGCATCAATTGCCGATATAAAGGACGTTATTTCCGAAATAGGTACATTTGCCGGTGCAGACGGTATTCTGCTTTATCTTGATGAGATACAGTATTTCAATAAAAAGCAGCAGCAGAGTCTTCTTGAATATATCGAAAACGGACAGATAACGCTTATAGCATCAACAACGGAAAATCCTTATTTTGCGGTATTCAATGCGGTTATAAGCCGTTCGACCGTATTTGAATTCAAACCGCCTGAATCTGAGGAGATTGAAAAAGCAGTACAAAGAGCTTTTGATATGCTGTCTGAACGAAACGGAGTCAGATATGAACCGGAGGAAAATGTTATAAGGCATATTGCTGTCAGCTGTGGGGGAGATGTCCGCAAGGCGGTAAATACTGTCGAACTCAGCACCCTTGCAGGAGAAATACATACAGACTGCGTAAAGATAACAATGGAAACGGCAAAAGCACTTGCTCAGCGAAGCAATATGAAATATGACCGTGATGGCGACCAGCATTATGATATTCTGTCGGGACTTCAGAAATCAATAAGGGGTTCAGATGAAAATGCAGCACTCCACTATGCTGCAAGACTTATGGCGGCAGGGGATATTATATCTCTTTCAAGAAGACTGCTTGTAATTGCGTCAGAGGATATAGGTCTTGCATATCCGAACGCCATAACAATTGTAAAATCATGTGTTGATGCGGCTATGCAGCTTGGACTTCCTGAAGCAAGAATACCTCTTGCACAGGCGATAATTCTTCTTGCAACAGCTCCTAAGTCAAACAGTGCCTACGAAGCAATAAATGAGGCTATGGAGGATGTTAATAAAGGACTTGCTATTGATTTTCCGAGATGTTTACAGAACACACATTTTGACGGAGATGATGCCTCTGTAAAGGGACAGTTTTACAAATATCCGCATGCTTATCCAAATCACTGGGTAGAGCAGCAGTATATGCCTGATGCACTGAAAGACAGGGTTTATTATAAATACGGAAATAATAAGCAGGAACAGTCGGCAAAGATGTACTGGTATAAGATAAAGGGAGGAAAATGACTAATGAATATTGTAAATCATAACATAGATTGTGGACAGGCATTTGACTTTGGTAAAACATCGGACAATTATGCAAAATATCGTGATATATATCCTCAGAAATTTTATGATGAGATTCTTTCGCTTGGATTGTGTTCTGATGGTCAGAATGTGCTTGATATCGGGACAGGTACAGGAGTTATTCCAAGGAATATGTATAAATACGGTGCGAAGTGGACGGGAGTTGATATTTCTGAAAATCAGATAAGACAGGCTGAAAAGTTATCGCAGAATATGAATATATCTTATTTCTTCTGTGGAAAATATCAGATTCCCGGAAAGTTCATTTGATGTTGTTACAGCTTGTCAGTGTTTCAGATACTTTAACCATGAAAAATGTATTCCGAAATTTTACAGTATTCTTAAACCAGTCGGAAAAATTCTTGTGCTGTATATGGATTGGCTTCCATATGAAGACAAGATAGCGTACGAAAGTGAAAATCTGATTCTAAAATATAATCCTAAGTGGAATGGATGTGGAAAAAAGTTTGAAGGAATAGCCATTCCTGAGTGTTATAATGAAAACTTTAAACTGATATATCATAATGCATTCAGATTAGGTGTACATTTTACACGGGAAAGCTGGCATGGACGCATGAAAACATGCAGAGGTATTAGGAGCTTCATTGCCAGAAAGTGATATTAAATCATGGGAAAAGGAGCATATCGAACTTTTAAATAAAATTGCACCGGATGACTTTGAAATTCTCCACTGTGCCGCAATCGCAGAATTGCAAATTATAAAATAAAAAATGTAATAAGGTCACTAATAATTTTCATAGTGACTTGAAAAAACGGTGTTTCTGCTTTATAATATATCTATAATGTAACTATTCAGTCCTCCAAAGCAAGTAGTCCATGAAATAGAGAGAGCAAAGCA
>ERZ826613.3797-NODE-3797-length-12065-cov-3.848293_pt1 | contig 12065 bp, 10 predicted proteins | sample MGYA00519925_ERZ826613 | MGnify/ENA primary metagenome ERZ826613 (study PRJEB31778, sample SAMEA3449236) | human gut metagenome | biome: human gut; feature: human-associated habitat; material: faeces | place: United Kingdom | collected 2010/2012 ... | reverse complement strand
GAAGAATTGAAATTCTACACGTTTAAAATTTTCTGTCAAGCGACTGAAGAATTTCGAATGTAAAAATTCGTTTCCGTCTGTCGTTGCTGCGCTGTGCATTAGCGACAGGACGTGCATCTTAACGAAACAATTCGGTGTGCGCAAGTTGAGCACGTCTTACAAATGTTTCTAATTGTTGTGTGTTTTATACAACAACATTTTGTTCTTGTCCTTTTCTACTGTCCTTGAATTTCTCTGGTACCAAATGGTTTCGTCGGGTTTGTTTTTGTGAGTGTGAACATGTTCACACATATGAAAACCAGAAATTAACTACCGTCTGTAGATAGGCAGGGAGAGTCAAATGTACGAGTCAATAAAAAGAAAGGAGACCTCGCGGGCCCCCTTTTCAATTGGAACGATTGTTGTCTGTGGGATTATTTTGTTCCTGCTTGTCCCCAAACATCTCCCCAAGAGCCGCTCAAAGCTCCCTTGGCATAGTCGACAACACGATTCTCAAAGAAGTTGGTATGCGTTACGCCAAGCATGGAGTCAACCCAAGGCAGAGGATTGACATTTACCTTGAAAATCTCTTTCATGCCCATCGCGGCAAGTCTGCGGTCGCAGATCCAGCGAATGTAGGCTTTCACATCTGCGGGAGACAGATTCTGTTTGCTCATGTCATTGACGCCGAAAGCGAGGTCGATGAAGGCATCTTCCAGCTCAATCATTTTCTCGGCGATGTCATAAATACGCTTTTTCAAAGAGTCTGTCCAAAGTTCCGGGTTCTCAATAATGTATTCACGGAATAAACGGATCATGCTTTCTGTGTGCAGCGTTTCATCATTGATGGACCAGGCGATGATCTGTCCCATGCCTTTCATGGTTCCGTTTCTTGTGAAGTTAAGGAGCATCACAAAACTTGAGAACAACTGCATGCCCTCCGTAAAGGCAGAGAAAGCAGCCATTTTCACAGCGATGTTTTCCTGCAGGTCTTCAGCGAGACCGTGGAAGAAATCGTGCTTTTCTGCCATAGCTTCGTACTGCAGGAACTCGTTGTAAACGGTTTCCGGCATACCGATGGTCTCAATCAAATGAGAATAAGCGGCGATATGCACTGCTTCACGAGCAGCAAAGCTCGAGAGCATCATACGAATCTCAGGTGTCGGGAAGAAGGGCAGGTAGGTATTGACGTAGGCAGAGCTAACGTCAATGTCGCCTTGTGTGAAGAAACGGAAGACTTTTGTCAGAAAGTCTCTTTCTCCATCAGTCAGAACATTCTTCCAATCCTTGATGTCTTCGATCATCGGGACTTCTGTCCATAGCCAGTGCATTTGCTCACTGGCCATGAATGCATCATAGGCCCATGGATAAGAGAAGGGTTTGTAGTAATTCCGGCTTTTTGTCAAACTTGATTTCATTGCTCATCCTTCGCAGGCAAGACAGCTTGAATTCTCGAGAACTTCGCGCATGTTGATGGACTCTTCAAGACGATGTCTTTCAACTTTTTCACCTAACTTATCGGCTTTGCGGAGTTTGTCGCTTCGACAGTAGTAAAGGCTCTTCAAACCAACCTTCCATGCCAGGAAGTGACAGGCATGGAGATAAGCGATAGAAACATCAGCCGGGAAGAAGAGATTCAAAGATTGACCTTGGTCAATAAATTCCTGACGGTCAGCAGCAAGATCAATCAGCCAGCGCTGGTCGATTTCCTGGGCGGTTTTGAAAACATCTCGAATTACCTGCGGCAAGGCTTCCAAATGCTGAACGGAACCGTCGTGAGCGGTGATGCTAGTCCAAACTTCATCCGTATTTAATCCGTACTCTTCAAGAACAGGAATCAACATCTTGTTCTTAATAATATGAGCACCGGAAAGCGTGTCCTGACGATAAATATTTGCACGGATCGGTTCGATCGAAGGAGATGTGGCTCCCATGATCAAACTGGAGGAAGCATTCGGAGCAATTGCGTTCCAATGAGAGAAGCGTCTCGGAATGCCGGCGTCTTTCGCATCCGGACACGGACCGCGCTTTTCGCAAAGAATCTCATCACCGCGAGCGCACTCTTCTCTAATATGGGAGAACATGCGGTAATTAATAGACTTTGCTAAAACGGATTCAATAGGAATCCGTTTTGACTGTAGATATGCATGGAAGCCTAATGCACCGATACCAATAGATCTTTCACGCAGGGCAGAGTAGCGAGCTCTTTCAACAGAGTCAGGAGCGTTGTCAATAAAGTATTGGAGAACGTTATCCAAGAACTCCATGACATCAGGAATAAATTGTTCATTGGTATTCCAATGATCAAAATATTCGAGGTTCAGGGAGGAAAGACAGCAAACGGCCGTTCTCTTTTCGCTTGTCGGCAAAAAGATTTCTGTACAAAGATTGGAGCCGTGAATTTTTAAGCCCTTGTCGCTGAGCCAAGAGGGAAGGGCTCGGTTTGCTGCATCAATAAAGACAATGTAAGGCTCACCGGTCTGCATTCTGAGTTCAAGAATACGCTGCCAAATATCTCTGGCAGATACCACTTCAACAACACGGTGGGAATGAGGGTCCCGAAGTTCCCAAGAGTCGTCTGCGTCAGCATCAACCATGCTCTTTTCAATTAAACGCATGAATTTGTCGGAGATGTTTACACCGTGATGCAGGTTGAGCGTTCTCAAGTTCTGGTCTCCGGTCGGCTTACGCATTTCCAAAAATTGAATGATGTCGGGATGATCAACATCAAGGAAAGCAGCATAAGATCCTCGGCGTGTTCTTCCCTGACGGTAGGCCAGGCAAGCCGCATCATAGATTTTTAAGTGAGGCATCACGCCGACAGATTTGTCGTCCGCGCTTCTAATATCTACATGAATGCCGACACCGCCTCCGAGCATGGAGAGCCAGTTGACTTCGGAAAGTGTATTAACGAGACCCTCAGCTGTGTCTTGCATATAAACTTCAAAGCAGCTGATAGGGAGTCCTTTCTTGCTTCTGCCGAAAGAAAGGATAGGGGTCGAGAAGGAAAGCCAATGCTTAGAGGCGTAATCGTAAATACGCTGAGCATGAGCAGGGTTACTTGCGAATGTTTCTGCTACTGTTGCAAAGCGTTCCTGCGGGCTTTGCTCTTCTTCCTTCATATAACTTTCGCGAAGGCGTTTACGCGAGACTTCTTCTAATAATGAGTCGCGCTCGAGATCTATTTCAATGCCCATTTGTTAATGTAACCTTAAGATTTAAAAGAGTTTTTCTTCAAACTAAAAAAATTGTGCGACCCTCGATTGTACATTCAGAAGACTTGGGCTTGGCCCTCAAAGACACTTTCAGAAGTAGCTTGTTACCAGTTTTGAGAACAAAAAAGGTTGGGTCTGAGCCCAACCTTGAGAGACAGCCGATAAAGATTTTAGAGGTGTACGAAGGGGTCGTATTCTGCTTTAGAAATCGGTTTCAGACCGAGGGCAGAACAGGCAGAATCGACATCGCAGTGACTTCTAAAGAAGGCGTTCCACTTGCTAAAAGTAGGCGCATCAGTCATAAAAACTTCACCGTCTTGATCAAAGAGGAAGTTGCAGTCTTCTCCGGAGGCTGAGATCAGTTGTTCTGTGTATTTCTGACCGTCGTGCCAATCAATGAACGAAAGAGAGCGAAGTTCACCTGTTTCTTTAATAAGAATGTTCATGAGACATCTCCGATTGAAAAATTATTAATTCTTACGGGTTAATAATGACACAAAAAATCATAAAAATATGAGAACATGAAAATAAATTCCTAAATTAGGTGTTAATACAGACAAAATAAATTCTTCTTTACATATTGCAAAAGCTGCGTTTCATAAGATGAAAATTCGTATTCATGTTTAACAGGCTCGAAATTCTTTGTTGTTTTTTAGAGACAAGATCGAAGAAAGTAACCGTTGGATCTCAGAGATTTTCTGCCTATTGCCGAGTTATTTCTTAATTGATCAACTTGGTTGAGCGGTAGAAGTTGGAGCGACAAAACAAAGTGTTGGAAGGTCTGAGAGAGTTTGATCCGCGAATGGGAGAGAGACTGATTGAACGGGACCCTTTATCTGGAAAGCAAAAAAAGCCCGTTCCGAATTGAAACCGAGGAGCGGGAGGTGGGTCTAAAAACGTCTTTTAAGGACGCCTATGGGTAAGATTTTCTACTAGACAATGAATCGCATGATGAGCATGCCGATGGAAGCCATCAAAATGCTGTTGAACATGAGCATCGGCCAGTATTTTTTAGGAACGTCGGCAACACCGAGGAGGCGACCCATGTACTGAATTTGAGAAGCCATCAGGAGGAGTGCCGGAGAGAGGATTGTGATGTCATGTGCATTGAGTGTGCCGCTGGCAAGCAGGCTGGCTGCAACACCGACGCCTGCGCCGCAGGACAGCCAAGTTGCGCAAAGAACGGTAATAGCTTGGCCGGGAAGATCAAAGATGCTCATGACCGGGCCGCAGACTTTGCCTAAGAAGGACATCACACCGAAAAGGTCAAGGATGTATGCCAGAACGAAGGCCATCAGCACGTTCGGCATCAGGTTGTTGATCGCGACGTTAAAGCCTTTTCTGAGACCAGTGATGAAAATATCAAAAGGATTGTTGCTCTTTTTGACTTGTGTTGCTGTTGCATTAGGCATTTTCGAAATCCTTCTTATAGAGAGTCTTGAGGCAGAAGCGGACAAACACGCCGCCGACAAACTTGAGGCAGAACATCACAACCAGCGGAATCCAAACCGGAACCAGGAAGGCCATGAAAAGGGCAGAAGCAATAGAGAAGTAGTTGTTAATCAAACCGGCACCTGCATACTGCCAGCCGGCAATAACGATCAAGTTCTCTTTAGTGATCTTTCCGGAGTCGACCAGACCTTTTGTCAGAGCAGCACCTGCGTCGGTACTCTGAAGGTCAGTAATGAGGGCCAAACCGGTAATGCTGGGGACGCCGAGGATCGGACGAAGCAGCGGAGTCATTAACTTTTGAGCAGCTTTCAAAGCGCCGTAGTGAGAAAGCACTTCAAGCAGACCCAAAGCCAGCATAACGCCGGGAACCAAAGAAAGAGCAAAGAGGAAGCCGGCACGTGCGCTGAGACCGCCTTTGCCGACGAAAGTTGCAGCGCCGGACACGGATCCGAATTTGCCGATCAGGGTTGTAAAGTCGAAGGCTCCGAGCCAGCGATAGGCATCGGGCATTTTGTAGAAGACACCGGAAAAGAAGCAGACGGCAAAGAAAAGTGAGATATATGCGCCTACACCTACTTTTTCGGCTTCTTCCGCTTCTTGGGCTTGAATGCCTGTCGAAGCAGTTAAAGTTTCTAAGGACATGAGGTACTCCTGTAATAGTAAAAAAATGAATCAACGGAAACAGAATAAAACAATTGAGGGCCTCAAAATTCAATAAAAGATGCAATTTATGTTGGAGTTTTCCCTAGTTATCAGGGAAATAAATTCTGAAAATTTCACAATGATGGAGGAAATTTTCACAAAAGGAGAGGACTCTATTATTTTCTTTTAGAGGCTTGTGGTCGGACAAATCTTTTTAGGGCATGAAAGTTTATATTTTTCTAAAACATTACACCTCTAAAATTCTGTTTTTTGAAATTAACAATGCAGTTTTTCTCTTTTGCAGTTGAAAAAACTATTGACAAAGCCAAATTTGGAAACATTTATTTATAAGATAAAAGCGTTGTTAACTTACTTCTCTAGGATTCACAATGAAAAAGACACTTTTAGCAGCGGCTCTTCTTGCTGCTACTTCCTACGCAACAGCTGCGACCGATGTAACTTTGTATGGCGTCCTCGACGCCGGTGTTACGGTCAGTAAGGTCCACGGAGGTGACACCAAAGTTCAGATGTCTAACGGCAACTGGATGGGCAACCGCTGGGGTATCAAGGGTTCTGAAGACCTCGGCAGCGGCAACTCCGTTTTCTTCAAACTGGAACAAGGTTATAAATTAAGCAACGGCAACGAAGCTGCCGAAGGAAAAGCCTTCAGCCGTGAAGCTGCTCTCGGTGTTTCTGGCAACTGGGGTACAGTTGCTTTCGGCCGTTTTGGCGGACTGTCTTCTGACTGCGGTACATATTCCATCTTAGGCGGTACACCTTACACAACTTCTTTCCAGACGATCGGCAGCATGTACAGCGCCTTCTATCTGACAGACAGATATGACAACTCCATCGTTTACGTGACTCCTGAATACAACGGCTTCCAAGGCTCCTTCATGTATTCCAATGGTCGTGAAGGTGACGAAAACAAATGGTCTTATAACCAGCATTACTATGGTGCCGGCCTGACTTACGGCAACGGCCCCCTGAACTTTGATTTAATCTACGAAGCTCTGGACTACAAAGGAAAAGAAGACAAGAACAAGACAACTCAGTTGCTGAACCTTGGTGCTTCTTATGATTTCGGTGCTTTCAAACTGTACGGTGCATATGAATACGCTATTCATGCTCCCCTGCCCGGATTCGTAGGATTTGATACAAAGACAGAAGCAGGTAAAAAACTGGAAGACAAGTACAACAATGGAAAGGCCAACGATTACCACGCCTTTGCTTTGTCTGCTTCCACTAACGCTTTAGGCGGCGAAGTGATGCTTCAGTCTCAGTTTGCCTTCGGCAAGAATAAGAATGCATCTGAAGACGGCTTAGAAGATAAGTTCAACTCCTTCTCCGTCGGAGCAGCTTACTTCTATCACTTCTCTAAACGTACTTTGATGTACACCCAGGCAGCTTGGGGTACAGCCGGAAAGGCACTGAAGCACAACACGGACGACCTTCGCGGCTGGAATGCCACAATCGGTATGACTCATACCTTCTAATTGTTTGATCAATTAGAAAAGAATTTTCAGGGAGCTTCGGCTCCCTGGTTTATTTTTGGCGACGTAATTTTCGACAAAACCTGCTGACGGAGATGACAGAACTTATTTGCCGGATCCGATCGGAGACGGATGATGTGTGCGCGGCGTTAAGAAGTTCGGATCCTGCTCTAAATTCTCAGACAAAATCTTGAGATTGTCCGAAATATCCTTCAGATTGAGAATGAGCTCCCGAATGTTGTAGCGATTGTCCACAATGGCCTGGTCGGCGCTTGAAATTGTTTTATTCAACTGCGTTACAAGGCCGGATCCTTTCGTTTCCTTCAAGGTTTCGTTCAGTTTTGCTGTCGTGCCCGAGAGTTGGGAAAGTAAAGAGTTAATCCGGGCGACATCTACTTTCGAAAGAATTGCGTGGCTGGAATTAATGTAGTTTTCCGCGTTAGAAAGCAGAGCACGCAGTTTGTCAGGGTCCAGCATACTTACGGTATGGTTAAGTGTGGTGAGCAGTTCTTTTGTAGTTTGGCTCTTCACTGCTCCGGGTGTCACATCGTCTATCTTTGCTTTCAAATTTTGCAGTGTGGCAAGGAAGTTCTGGATGTTTTCCAGAATTTCATTTGTTAAGCTGATCGTGGCCGGAACATAAAGGTATCTCGGCTTCCACGGCACGTCTTTAATTTCGGGAGGATAAAGCGTGGGATTTAAAAAATTCGCCGCAAGATAAATAGTTCCCGTGACGCCTGCCAGTTCCGTTTGAAACCGTAATCCGTTTTGGATGAGGGAGGGAAGCTGTTTTTTGAGCTGATCTTCATCCAAATACACGATCATGCGCACAACAGCGACAGAGGAGTCAGGGGAGAATAGCCCGATGTGATGTTCCGGATAGACCTTGCTGGATAATGAAATGTCGGTGACTTTTCCAATGTCGATGCCCTTGAACTTAACGGGAGCTCCCGGGGAAAGTCCGTTGACAGATTCCGTGAAATAGGTTTCAACGACCGTTTTCGGTCGGAAATAATTGGGCGTAAATACAGTGCAGAGCAGACCAATGAATATCGCGATCACGATCACAATGGTCATGCCGACCCAAAAATGGAATTTGTCTTTTGATGCAATCATCTTCCGGAATCTGACCCTTCTTATCACTCTTTCATTATAGGTAGCAGATAGAAGTTTTATTCCTCAATTTTTATGTAGGTCCCGAAAGTGAGAACAAAGACGGAAGAGAGAAATGCTCTGTGTAAGACGGTTTCTTCTCTTCTGACTGCCTATAATTTTTGCAGTCAAATAAAAGCAGTGGAGATAATCAATGGAAACGATGCAGGAACTGTTTTATCGTGATCCGTACGCAAGAGAATTTTCAGCAACTGTCACCGCCTGTCGTGAGGGAAAGAAGGGCTTTGAGGTTGTCCTCAGCGACACGGCTTTTTACCCGGAAGGGGGCGGACAGCCATCGGACGAAGGGACTTTAGGAGACGCCAAGGTTACCTTTGTAAAGAGGATCGGCTCTGAGGTCGTTCACTATACAGACAAGCCGTTGGAAGTCGGTTCAACCGTTACTGGAAAGCTCGACTGGGACCGCCGTTTTGACAATATGCAGAATCATACCTGCGAACATATTTTCTCCGGCCTCGTTCATCAAAAATATAAATTTGAAAACGTCGGATTCCATATGGATCCGGATGATATTACCGTTGATTTCAGCGGAGAAATTCCGATGGAAGCGATCTCCGAGCTGGAAAAACTGGTGAATCAGGCCATCACTCAGAACATTGATCTGAAGATTGAATTTCCGAGTGAAGAAGTCCTTCAAGCAATGGAATACCGCAGCAAAAAAGAACTGCACGGAGTGGTGAGGATCGTGACGGTTCCCGGCTGCGATCGCTGTGCCTGCTGCGGGACGCATGTTCGTCATTCCGGAGAAATCGGAATGTTCAAGATTTTGGATGCTTCTAAGCACCGCGGCGGTACACGGGTTCGATTTGTTGCCGGCGAACGCGCCAGGCGGGATTACGACTGGAGAGTAAAGGAGATTGCCAAAGTTTCCGCATTGTTCTCCGCAAAACCGAATGAAATTGCAAAGGCTGCGGAAAACTTTATCGAAGAAGGAAAGGCGAAGGATCAAAAAACCGCACAGAGAACGGATCGATACCTTCAGTTTGTCGCAGCCGGTCTAAAGCCGGAAAACGGAGTTGTCACAGTTTTCGAAGAAGATTTAACGCCGTTTGAACTAAAGCACTTTGCCGGTATGCTGAAAGAAAAATTCCCGAGCGATGCTGTCGGTGTTTTTAGTTCGATTGACGGCGGATTTAACTACGTAATCGCATCTTCCGATCCTGAACTTACGAAAATCAGCAAGTCTCTGAACGGACAGCTTAACGGTCGGGGCGGCGGACGCGATGGTATGGTCCAAGGAACTTATCGAGCTGATAAATCCGCCGTAGAAGGAGCCTTCAGAGAAACATTCTCGAAGTGAAAACTTAAGTGTGAACATGTTCACAGTGTTCACACATGCCGACTTTGAGTTGAAAGACCCGCCATAGAGCGGGTCGATTCGTAGAATGGGTTATTCGGATTGAAGCCACATAAAGCACGAAAAAATTAGAGGCTTAAGGAGGAAAAGATGGCAATTAGCGGATCAAACGACATATCACTCTTACAAATGGGCATCGGTTTACTGCCTGTCGGGATAGCTCTGTTTTTATCTTGGAAATACAAGCTATGCCTGTCAAAGCCGTTAATTATCGGTGTCGTGAGAGGGACCGTTCAATTGGTTGCCGTCGGGTACATCCTCCTGTGGGCTTTCCGACAGTCGGATCCTTGGATACTGGCTGCGCTAATTCTATTCATGATGGGTGCAGCATCACAAGCAGCTTTAAAACGGCTTGGCGGACTTCAGAATGAGAAAAGCCGCCGGAAGTATCGTTTCATCCTGTTTGCCGCGATCTTTTTGGGTGCCGGTTTAACGGTCTCTTATCTCGAATTTGTTGTAATTCGTCCTACTCCGCTTTGGGAAGGCCGGTATTTAGTTCCGTTGGCCGGAATGATTGTGACCAATGCGATGAACTCAGCTGCCTTAGGTGTTGAACGTTTTAGAAGTGAACTCGACTTACGCGCGGGTGAGATTGAGACGCTGCTGGCTTTGGGTGCAACGCAGCAGCAAGCGGTGCTTAAAACTGTTCAGCTTTCGGCTTCGGCTGCCATGCTGCCGGCGATTAATATGCTGATGGTTTTAGGTATTGTGGCGCTTCCGGGCATGATGAGCGGTCAGATTTTGGCAGGTGAATCTCCTTTAATCGCAGTTCGATATCAATTACTGATCTGCTTCTCCATCGCCGCAACAGCCGCTATCGTGACTTGGGTAAGTATCCAAATGACACAGAAACTTTATTTCACGAAGGACGATCAATTTATCCGGACACAGGATTCCGGAGACTAACCGGCAAGACTACAAAATAAGAATACCCGAGAATTTGATCCCGGGTATTTGTTTTCTTGCTGTTGTACACAGGTTATTTATGAATCAATTGGCGTATGCGTTTATTGATTTCATCGCAAAGGCATTTGTAGTTGTTAGCCGCTTGTTCTATGGAGGCAAAGGCTGTGCGTTTGCATTTTTTAGCGAGATCTTTTTCCCACAGAAGCTGTTCTTCCAGCACTTTCTTTGGCTGCGGGCTTAAGTTTTGTGCAGCTTGAACTGTGCCGAACAAAATTTGTTCCAGTCTTTGGTACTCTTCTTGGCGACAGAGGATTTCATGGCTTTCAATCTTCCCTGCGCGTCTCAAACAGACTCGGAAATTGGAGTTGGTTTCGAGTTCTTGCCCTTTCGGCATATCCAAGCGATCACGAGCCGCCTGCAAGTAGCAAGCTAAACTTAAATGCTGCTGATCATTTTGCTTACGAAGGGAATAATCACAATGGCTCTGACGCCAGCTTTCCCACTGTGATTGATAGCGCAGAGCTTTTTGCTTTTCTCCTTCTGTCAGCAGCGTCATGTTTCTATCGAGTGCCTTGGCGATAGACATATTGAGACGCTCGAGCAGACGTTCCTGACAAGCAATTAATTGACGATCTGTAGATGCTGATTTGCGGCATGCAATATATTGTTTGTCTTCTTCAAAGTCCGATGCTGACACAGCGGAAGAAAAAGCCAAGACGATGGCGGTGAGAGATAGGCTGAGGACTTTCATAAAAAATTCCGTTGCGTGCACCATAATTTCATTCAATTGTAGAGATAAATGTTGGGAATCTCCTCGGTGTTGGTAGTAATTTTCTCAGGAAAAAACAAACCGCCTCGAGATTCTCGCAGGCGGCTTGAGTTATTGCGGCTTTAGTTCTGTCTATTCACCGTTTAGGAGAACGCCGGCGTTCGGAACAAACGAGGCGTCCAATGTCGATCCCTCGGGAAGTAATGTAGTTCCGGGGAGGAAAGGAACGGACATGGAATAGGGCTTCGGATTGAAACCGTTGACGACTTCAAATTGATAATCAACGCGGTCGCCTTCGAAAAGACGGTTGATCAGTTTGACAGCCAGACAATTATCGGAAGCGCCGATATTCAGATTTTCCGGACGTACGATGAGTAGCGCTTTTCCTCCGACCTTGGGCGGATTCAAGACACCCATACGGGCTTTGACCTTTCGTCCCGCAACATCAACGATGCCGTATTTGTCCTCAACGGAAACGAGTGTGCCGTAGAGCAGATTGGCCTGACCGATAAAGTCGGCAACGAACGGAGTTGCCGGGTCATCGTACAGATGCATCGGGGTTCCGATCTGCTCAATCTTGCCCTTGTTCATCACCATGATGCGGTCAGACATTGTCAAAGCTTCCTTTTGATCATGGGTTACATAGAGGCAGGTGAGCTTCAGTTCCTGCTGAATTCTGCGGATTTCGGTTCTCATGTGGAGACGCAGTTTGGCGTCAAGGTTTGAGAGCGGTTCGTCCATCAAAATTAACTGAGGTCTCAGAACCAATACACGGGCCAAAGCCACACGCTGCTGTTCGCCGCCGGAGAGCTGGTTCGGATAGCGATGTTCGGCTTTTTCCAAACCGACCATAGCAAGGGCCTCTTTGACCTTCTTGGCGATCACATCATTCGATTCTTTTCGGATACGTAAGCCATAGGCCACGTTGTCGAAAATCTTCATGTGCGGGAACAAAGCGTAGTTTTGGAACACAAAGCCCATGCCGCGTTCGTTTGCAGGAATTTTCGTGACGTCTTTGTCTCCGAGAAGAATCTGACCCTCGGTCGGTGTTTCAAAGCCGGCAATCATTCTCAGAGTCG
>ERZ826613.3794-NODE-3794-length-12069-cov-3.194024_pt1 | contig 12069 bp, 10 predicted proteins | sample MGYA00519925_ERZ826613 | MGnify/ENA primary metagenome ERZ826613 (study PRJEB31778, sample SAMEA3449236) | human gut metagenome | biome: human gut; feature: human-associated habitat; material: faeces | place: United Kingdom | collected 2010/2012 ... | reverse complement strand
GCTTTTATAACTTTGAAAAGACGAAGGACGGCGGTACGACCTGGACAGAGGTCAATGGTGATCCGTTTGACCAGAATATGGGCGTTGCCGAAGGTCTGCTCTTTTTTACGAATGATTTCGGATTTGCAGGACTGACGTATGCAAGTGAAGATTTCTCCATGCTCTACGTGACAAAGGACGGCGGAGAGACATTTGAACGGCTGGAACTTCCATTGGATACGGTGACCGAACTTCCATCCGAGTCAGCAGAACTGGGATTTACGATCGAAGATTATGATTATCACACCATGCCGCAGATCGTGGATGGAAAAATGGAGATTTATCTGCAGACCGATGCGATGGAACAGCAGGGGATTATTTTTCAGTCTGAGGATAACGGAGTTACCTGGGAGTATGCAGGTTGTAAGGAATGATATAAAAAAAATTACGAGGTTAAAATCATATGGAACAATACAGCTATCATGAGGAAACTGGAAAAATCACATTGGAAAAGAAAGCAGTACAAAATAGTGAAAACGCAGGAAAAAGCATTTATCTCATGAGTCTGGATGAGTTTTTGAGCCATCCGCGGAAACTTGTGCGGAAAAATAATTTTATCCACAGCATGACACCGATCCAGTACTGCAAGATTGAAAAATACCGGGAGTGTGTGCAGGGAACAATGCGTGTGCCAAAGGGAAATAAAGGGCAGGTGTGTATCCATAATTTTGGATTTTACCTGTCAGAGCAGGAATTATATCTTGTAGAGGAAAGCCATTTTCTGATGGAGTATCTGAACAAGATGGCGGAAGGCACCTACGAGGGTTATAGCTTCCGGCAGATCCTTCTGGCATTATTCGAGGAACTGCTGCAGGATGAAGTTCCGTATCTGCAGAAACAGGAGGAACATCTGGCTGGTCTGGAGGAGGAACTGTTAAAGAAAATACCGGACTATTTTTATGAGATGATCATGAAATACCGGAAACGGTTCAATATTTTTCATGCCTATTATGAACAGCTGATGAATATGGGAGATGTCATGCAGACCTCTGTGAACGGCGGTCTGTCGGAGGAGGAAAAAGCACAGTGGCAGTTATTTTCCAACCGGGCGGAGCGGCTGCATGACCATGTGGAAATGCTGCGGGAATATCTCGTGCAGATCCGGGAACTTTACCAGTCACTCATTGCGGTGCAGCAGAATCAGGTGATGAGCATTTTGACGGTTGTGACAACGATTTTTCTGCCGCTCACGCTGATCGCCGGCTGGTATGGAATGAATTTTCCAAATATGCCGGAGTTTGGGTGGAAATATGCGTATCCGGCAGTTATAATAGTGAGTATCTTAGTGATCATTTTGGAAATTATTTATTTTAAGAAAAAGAAGATGCTTTAGGCATCTGGAAAGAGAAGGACAAAAGATTATGATGAACCCGGCAAATATTATGAAGATTATGAATGCAAAAAATAAATTTACTGCAAACCATCCGAAGTTTGTAGCATTTTTAAGTGCGGTATTCTCCAGAGAGATGGAGGAGGGCACTGTGATCGAGATCACACTCACCAGACCGGGTGAGGAGCCGATGACGACCAATATGAAGATCCAGCAGTCGGATCTGGATCTGATGCGTGAACTTCAGGACATGGCAAAAAATCAGTAAATATCTATGGAAAAAAACGTCTGCACATGCTAAAATATTCTTACGAAAAAATACGAAAAATTATACGTAAGAAAGGATGCACATATGTTGGGTAAACGTTTGGATTATCAGGTGGAAGAAAATAAAATCCATTTTTTCTTTGAAAAAGAGGAGGCATTTTTAGAGGTCATTACTGAGAGTATTATAAATGTCTTTGTTCCTTATGAGACAAAAGAACACCGCTCCAAGGCAATCGAAGGGGAGAAGGCGGTCAGGACAGATTTTGAGGTAAAAGACTGCGGCAGTTATGTTTCAGTTGCAACAAAACAGTTGGAAGCGAGAGTTTATGACGGATTTTATGTGGACTTTTACCGGGATGGAAAGAGCATTTGTGAAGATTACCGCAGTGGGCGTATTTTAAGACCGCTGTTAAGTGAAAAATCTCTCGAAGTGTTAAAGGCAGAGGGACATGATGTGTCCGCAGGTGCAAGCGGCAGCTATCCGGTGCAGACTGTCAAAAAAATGGACGGGGATGAGAAGTTTTACGGACTTGGGGACAAGACCGGATTTTTGAATAAGCGGGATTATGAGTACGAAAACTGGAACTCCGATATCCCACAGGCACACACGGATTCTTACCGCGCACTGTACAAGTCCATTCCGTTTCTGATCACTCTGAAAAAAGAAAGTGTTTACGGTATTTTCTTTGACAATACATACAGATCTTATGTAAACCTTGGAAAAGAAAATCAGGCATATTTTTACTATGGTGCAGACGACGGAAACCTTGATTACTATTTTATCGCAGGGGATACGATGCCGGACATTGTGGGCGGTTATACCTATCTGACCGGAAGGACTCCGCTTCCACAGCTGTGGACACTCGGTTATCATCAGTCCCGTTGGGGATATGATTCCGCAGACTGCATTAAAAAAGTAGCAGGGAAATACAGAGAACTTAATATCCCATGCGATACGATGCATTTTGATATTGACTATATGGATGGCTACCGTGTCTTTACATGGAATGAGAAAGATTACGGCGATCCGGCAGAGACCATTCAGGAGCTGGCAGACGATGGATTCAAGGCAGTCTGCATTATCGATCCGGGTGTGAAATTAGATCCGGGTTATGAGAAATACGATGAGGGAATTGCCGGAGATTATTTTGCAAAGACACCGGAAGGGGAAGTCTATGTGAATGCTGTATGGCCGGGAGATTCTGTATACCCGGATTTCGGACAGCCAAAGGTGCGTAAATGGTGGGCAGAAAATCAGAAGTTCCTGACCGATATAGGCGTTGCCGGAGTCTGGAATGACATGAATGAACCGGCAAGTTTTCACGGAGAACTGCCATCAGATGTCGTGTTTACCGATGAAGATCAGAAATCTACCCACGCAGCCATGCACAATGTATACGGACATCTGATGTCCAAGGCAACCTATGAGGGACTTAAGGAACAGACCGGAAAAAGACCATTTGTGATCACCCGCGCATGCTATGCAGGAAGCCAGAAGTATACAACAGTCTGGACCGGGGACAACCAGAGTTTATGGTCACATCTTCAGATGGCAGTGCCACAGTTGTGCAATCTTGGATTGAGTGGATTGGCATTTGCAGGAACGGATGTCGGTGGCTTTGGTGCGGACTGTACGGCAGAACTTTTATGCCGCTGGGTACAGGTTGGAGCATTTTCTCCATTGTTCCGAAACCATTCGTCCAACGGAAGCATTTATCAGGAGCCGTGGCAGTTCGGGGAGAAGACGGTCAATATTTACCGCAAATTTGTGGAACTGCGTTACCGCCTGCTTCCATACCTGTACGATCTGTTTGCGGAGTGTGAGAAAACAGGACTTCCGATCATGCGTCCACTGGTGCTTCATTATGAAAAGGATGAAAGTACGTGGAACTTAAATGATGAATTTTTAGTTGGAGAACATCTTCTTGTGGCACCGGTATTAGAGCAGGGACAGACGAAAAAGATGGTCTATCTGCCGGAAGGAATCTGGTATGATTTCAATACCGGAAAACGTTATGAGGGAAAACAGTATTATCTTGTGGATGCACCGCTTGATACATGTCCGATGTTTGCCAAAGCAGGAAGCATGATCCCAACTTATGAAGTGATGCAGTATGTAGGGGAAAAGCCATATGATACGTTAAATATGCTCGTATTTCCGGGTGAGGGTACATATGTGCATTATCAGGACAACGGAAGTGATTTTGCTTATCAGGGTGGAGCATATAATCAGTACGCATTCACACAGCAGGAAAATGGGGAAGTGACCATGAAGATGGGAAAAGAAGGTTATGAGAAACCTTACAAAAAGATCGAATACATTTTTGTGGGCAAATAAGGCAGAAGCAGGAACCCGGGAAAAAATTGCTGCATATCTTATAGTGATGTGATGGAAATAAGGAGTATCGCGTGGACTATCGAGAGGAACAGTTTTTACGTATGCAGCAGTCTGACGCTCCGAAAGTGCCTTTTTATATGAGCTATCCGATGCAGAATCTGTATCTCACAGAGATGGAATATGAAAAGGATATGGACCGGATGAAAGAGCTGTATCCAAGGGATGTTTCCCGTATTATGGACGTGATCGAAGATGAGTGCGATAAAATGGAGTATGAGGGAAGTCTCATGTTCGACGAATATCCGGACCGGCTTATGTTAGAGCAGGTGACAGAACGCATTTATCAGACCGTGAAAAATGGAACAGATACCGTGATGGCAGAGGAATTTTGGGGAGGAAACAATCCACCGCCGCCACCACCGGGCAGACCGGGAAGCATGCCGCCACCACCGGGCAGACCCGGAATGATGCCGCCGCCACCGCCACGGCCGGATGATCCGTGGCGCAGCCTGATCGGTGTTATGTTAAACAACGAGATGTACCGCAGAAGATGCCGCCACCGCCGCTGCAGAAGATGGTGGTGATTTTCGTTATTCTTCACCATCAATTTTCTTAAGAATTTAAAAAGAAGCCAAAGAAAATATTGCGGAAAAGGCAAAAACTGCATACAATATAGCTATCGCCGTTCTGGCGGTAGCTATTTTTGTGTGCAGTTTGAGGCACACAGAAGAGGGAAAACAGTCGTATGGATGATTTTGGAGGCTTACAGTGCAGAAAGGTACAATAAAAGCAATTGTTCTGCCAGTCGTTTTTGTTCTGGCAGTGATTATATTCAGTTTTATGACAAATCAGACGAATAAAGACCTGACGACAGAGATGTCGGAGGCAACATTGCCGGTTCTTACCTTATATGATGGGAAAACGGCGATCAATGAATTATATGGTTACACAGAGAAAATGGATGCAGCCTATATGCGCGATACGATCACACCGATCGGGGAAGACAGACTTCTTCCGGTGACGGTGAAGACTTATCAGACCGCAGTGGATAAGATCTCCTATGAGATCCGGAGCCTGGATGCAAAAAGGCTGATCGCAAATGCAGATGTCACTTCCTACACGGAGAATAAGGGAATGATCTCTATGGAACTTCCAATCCAGAATCTGCTGGAGGAAAATGAGGAATATCTGCTCGTGATCCAGCTGGAAAGCGGAGACCGCATGATCTACTACTACACGCGAATCATAGAATCCCAGAACAGTTATGTGTCGGAGTGCATTGATTTTGTCAGACAGTTCAATGATACGACTTTTGACAGTGAGAAAGCGGCATCTCTCAGCACTTATATGGAAAAAACGATCGGCGATAACACGACTTTGCAGTATGTGACATTAAACAATTCACTGAATCAGGTGAGCTGGGCAGAGTTTCATGGCACAAGGCTGACAACACCGGTTCCATCTGTCAAGGAGATTACTCCCACCTACAACGTGATCGTTCTGGACTATGTTGTGACTTGGGTAGGACAGAATGGACAGAGCGAATACTATAACGTTGAGGAATACTACAGAGTGCGGTATACCAATACAAGAATGTATCTGTTGAATTTTGAACGGACGATGGAAGAGATTTTCCGGGGGGAAAATGACAGCATCTCAGGAAACAGCATCCTGCTTGGAATCCGCTCGAAGGATGTGGAGTATCAGACCAATGAATCCGGCAAAGTGGTCACTTTTGTGCAGGAGGGAGAACTCTGGAGTTACAACCAGGAGGCAAATACACTTGCAAAAGTGTTCAGTTTCCGGGGATATGAAGGGGTAGATGACCGGGAAAACTATGGTGAGCATGACATTAAGATCGTAAATATTGATGAGGCGGGAAGCATTGACTATATTGTGTATGGCTACATGAACCGCGGAATCCATGAGGGTACGGTGGGCATTGCGGTTTACCATTATGACAGTCTTGCAAATACGAATGAGGAGCAGGTGTTTATCCCATCCAGCCAGTCCTATGAGGTGATGAAATCGGAATTGGGACAGCTGATGTATGTGACCGAGAGCGGCGCATTTTATATTATGGTGGACGGAAATGTCTATGGCATCGATCTGAATTCACTGGATACGAAAGTGCTGGTAGAAGGACTTTCCGACGAAGCGGTCGCAATTTCTGAGTCAAACCGTTTTCTGGCATGGGTGGATCCTTCTGCGGTCCGTGGCAGTGATACGATCCACATGATAGACTTTGTCACGGAGAAAGTGACAGATGTGACCGGGAGTGCTTCTGATTATGTAAAACCATTGGGCTTTATGCAGGAGGATTTTGTGTATGGTGTGGCAAAATCAGCCGATGTCGTGGTAGATGCAGCAGGTAATACGCTGTTTCCTATGTATCAGGTAAAAATCATGGATACATCCTCAGAGGAACATGAGATCTTAAAGACTTATGAGAAACCGGGATATTATGTACAGAACATTACCATCAGTGGTTACACCATATACTTAAACCGTATTCAGAACAATGGAACTGCCTATGTGGATGCAGATCAGGACATGATCATGAACCGTGAGGGTGACAGCCTGAAAGTGGTAGATATTGCAACAAAAAATACGGATGAAAAAGAGACACAGGTTCTGATCACACTGCAGGATGAGGCGAAGAAAAAGACACCGAAGATTCTGACACCGAAAGAGACGATCTTAGAGCAGAAACGTGAAGTCTCCCTGAAAGAAGAAAAGGACAATAACCGTTATTATGTTTATGTAAAGGGAGAAGTCGTGCTGACAACAGACAGTGTCTCTGACGCGATTATTGCGGCAAACAGCCAGATGGGTGTCGTGATCGGTGAAAATCAGCAGTATGTATGGAAACGTTCCAGAAAGACGGCTCAGGCGGCCTTTAATGATATTGTAGTTGGCGAGGAGGACAGTGGAGCAGGAAGCATTGCCCAGTGTGTGAATGCAATCCTGGAAAAAGAGGAAATCAACATCAGCGTCAGTGCGCTGATCTCCCAGGGCGAGACACCGAAGCAGATTCTTCTTAACACCTTAAAGGATGCAACTGTTTTAGATCTTACCGGTTGTACGGTAGATGAGATCCTGTACTATGTGAGCAACGGATACCCGGTATTTGCAATGACAGGAAGTAATGATGCGGTTCTTGTGGTGGGATATGATGCAAATAATGTTGTGCTTTATGACCCGGCAGTGGGACAGACTTATAAGCGGACGACTGCGGACGCAGATGAAATGTTTTTTAATGCAGGAAATATATTCTTTACTTACCAAAAGTAAAAAGAATACATAAAAATGCATAAAATTTCAGGCGGTTCCGCAGTTCCTTCGTTGAACTTTAACAGTTTTCTGTGGGATGCCTTGCAAATTTAATGGTAATGGTATATATTTTGAAAGGTATGGAAAAAGTTGATGTATCTGTGAAGGGAAAAACAGATATCGAAGTACTGTGAAAGAGGAAGTGAATGGCATGAGCAAAAAAGAGATTATTGTATCCAATGTTTCAGAAGAACATAATAACCCAATTGCTGAATTAGTTCAGGTTGCGTGTCGTTTTGATAGCGAGATTATTTTAGAAAGTGATAATCGCAGGATCAACGCCAAGAGTATCATGGGAATTATGGCATTCAACCCATCAAAAGGAATGACAGTTAATATCGAGGCAAACGGTGAAGATGAGCAGGAAGCATTAGTAGCAATGGAGAAGTTTTTAGTTTGTGAGTAGTTTTTGTCTGAAGGAGGAACCAATTATGGAAAAGAAGACAACAGCAGCAAAACCAGTAGTAAAAACAACAGCGAAAGAGGCATCTAAGGATACTGTAAAAGAAGCAGCAGTAAAATCTGCACCAGCAAAAGAATCTGTGAAAGAGACAGCAGCTGAGACAAAGGCAGCAGCAGTTGCCAAAGAAGTTGAGAAAAAGGTCGCTGAGACCAAGGAAACAGTAAAGGATACTGCAAAGAAAGCAACAGAAAAGGTAGAAGCAGCAACAAAAACAGCAGTGAAAAAGGCTGCTGCAAAGAAGGCTGCTCCTAAGAAAGAAGAACTGAAACCGGAAGTATTTATCCAGTTCCAGGGACAGGAAGCAGTTGTTGCTGACGTGATCGAGAAAGCAAAGAAACAGTTCGAAGCAGAAGGTCACAGAGCATCTTCCATTAAGAGCATTCAAGTATACTTAAAACCGGAAGAGTATGCAGCATATTATGTGATCAACCAGAAACATGCTGGAAGAGTAGACTTATTTTAATACATAAGATCAGAAAACAACAAAGTAGTTATAAACACAAAAAAGGAATTGCATCTTGCAATTCCTTTTTTGTGTGTTTCGGAGAAACTGTACGGAACAGTTCCTCTGGAAACGATATTATTTATGTTCTTTTTTGTATTTGGATACCAGTTTCTGGATTCTGTCATATGGGTTTAACAGATCGCTGATGGATGAATCATGATTTAAAGTATCAATGATGTAAGCGATGTATTTACTCATATCACAGTTAATGTAGTATGGTCTGGAAAGAAGTTCCGGTGTCTGGTAAGTGAGGTTTGTGGTAACTACTTTGTAAATAGTACCATCTTCCACTGCCTTGTCGAAACGTTCAAGACCGTTGGTGAAGAGACCAAATGTCGAAACAACGAAGATACGGTTTGCCTTTCTCTTCTTTAACTCTGTTGCAACGTCGATCATACTCTCACCGGAGGAGATCATATCATCGATAATGATAACATCTTTTCCCTCTACAGAAGTTCCTAAGAACTCATGGGCAACGATCGGGTTACGGCCGTCTACGATCTTGCTGTAATCACGACGTTTGTAGAACATACCCATATCGACACCAAGTACGTTTGCAAGGTAAACAGCACGGTTTGTACCACCTTCGTCCGGGGAGATGATCATTAAATGGTCATTGTCGAGTTTTAAGTCATCACAGTTCTTTAAGATACCTTTGATGAACTGGTAAGCCGGCTGAACAGTCTCAAATCCTTTGAGAGGGATCGCGTTCTGGACACGAGGATCATGAGCATCAAAAGTGATGATATTGTCAACACCCATAGCAGTCAGTTCCTGTAATGCAAGTGCACAGTCTAAGGACTCACGTGCAGTACGTTTGTGCTGACGGCTTTCATATAAGAAAGGAATGATTGCTGTGATACGTCTTGCTTTACCGCCGACAGCAGCAATAATACGTTTGAGATCAGCGTAATGGTCATCTGGGGACATGTGGTTTTCGTGACCGGATACAGAGTAAGTGAGGCTGTAGTTGGTTACGTCTACCATCAGATAAAGATCATATCCACGGACAGATTCTTTGATCACACCTTTGGCTTCACCTGTTCCAAAACGAGGTACAGATGTGGAGATGATGTAAGAGTCACGGTGGTATCCTTTGAATGCAGCTTCATTCTTATGTGCATGTTCTCTTTTCTCTCTCCAGCCTACTAAGTACTGGTCAACTTTGGCACCTAATTCTTCACAGCTTTTTAAGGGAATTAAGCCGAGGGCGCCGTCTGGCATGGTTTCTAGAATTCTTTCATCGTTTGGCATGAGTGGTTTTCCTCCATAAAAATTAAACATTAACAATTTATTTCAATAGATGCTGGATAAGGGGATATCCAGAGCATCTAGTGAATACGTTTTTTCAAGCGGATATCATCACCGAACAGTTTGATGATGGTATAGCTGTTGGATATTCTTGAAAGTACACGTTCTGAATAAATATCGGCAACCTGGTTCATATTCAGGTTGGTGGAAATGATCGTGGACTTCTGTCTTAAGATACGTTCATTTAAACACAGAAACAGCTGCGATGTGGTAAAAGAGTTTGAAAGCTCCGTACCGAGATCATCAATGATGAGCAGATCGCAGTCAAAAATATTCTGGTGTGTGGCGATGGCATCTGCATCTTTTTCAAACACACCTTTGCTTAATATATCAAATAATTGGAACGCCGTAAAGTAGATTACGGAATGTCCTGAATCTAATAATTCTTTTGCAATGCAGTTTGAGAGAAACGTCTTCCCAATTCCGGTATCTCCAAAAAAGTAAAGATTAGCAAAAGTGGTATCAAACTGATCTACAAATTCATGGCATCTTGCAACCGCGGCTTTGGCAGTGGCAAGGGATGTAAGTCCTGTCGCAGGGTTGATGTTGGAATCTGAATAATAATCCAGAGACAGCGTACTGAAATTCTCCCTTGCAAGAATGTCCTTAATATTGGACTGGGTATAGATCAGATCGATCGCCTGCTGTTTGAAGCAGTGGCATGGTTTACCATCGATATAGCCTGTATCTTTACAGTCCGGACACTCATAAACCGGCTCGAAATAGTTTCCCGGGAGAGAGAGTTCTTTCATGAGAGCTTTCTTTCTTGTGCGGAGATTTTTCAGTTCCGCTTTTAATTCGGTGAGAGCAGAACTGTCCCCATCTAAGAGACGTCTTGCGGATGCCACGGAAATCTCCGCAATAGAGGCATCTAATGCCTTCAGTTCCGGGGAACGTTCATAGGCAGCTTTTGTGCGCTCTTCTAACTGATGTTGTGCTTTTAGCTGTTTTGCGTCGTAAGAACGAAAAATTTCGTCATACTGCGAATTGTTTAATGGCATTGAATTTTCTCCAAATACTTTATGCGTAAATATTCAATGAATATTGTACTTGATGCTAAAGTAATATAATCTATGTTCTAGGTATTGGTTGTGCAGAAGTTGTGAGCAGCATTTTTTCCAGCTGATCGTAATCGTAGGAACGCTGTTCAAAATTATTAAAACGGTTTTTCGGCTGGGATTTCTGTGCGGTGTTTGGAACCGCAGCTTTTTTCTTCTTCTGGTGAGCTTCATCCAGTCTTGCAATATCTTCTAAAGTGCTTACGTTATTCTTCTTCCAGCTGGTCAGAATAGAGTCAATATATTCAAACTTTGGCTGATGTATCGCCTGTATGGTGCGCTCACAGGCAGCCGTGATGACCTCAGATGAAAATCCGTATTCCGACCGCCACTTATCAATATAGGCAGTCTCTGCCGGAACAAGGGATCGTCCGTTGATTCCCAGTGCCTTCATGACGGAGAAATAAAGCTGGCTATGAAGACCGGCAGTCAGCTTTGCCTGTTCTACAGTTGTAATGCGATTATCAGCCCAGGCAAGGGCAACTTTTTCTATGTAGCGGATACTGGTGTGTCCTTTGCTCACGCAGTACTCCACCAGATACTCAATGAGATCTGTGGAAAAACCAAGACCATCGTACCAGTATAAAATGCTGTTCATATCTGTTGGGGTCAGAATGCGCCCCAGATAACGCTCAGCAATAAATAAAAGTTCTGCAACGGATTCCTGTCTGCGGAACATGGAGATATCCTCAGCAGAGTAGTTTTTCGGTTCCGGAACAGGTGGCTTCAAAGAAGATCCTTCCGGGGATACGGCTGCGGAATATTCAGAAGAAACTGTTTCCTGTGTGGATACTGTCACAGGGTCTTCGTTCTCAGAAGGTCTGCGCTTTGTGTCCAAAAAACAGACACCGGTCAGATTCTCACTGGAGTCATATTCCAGACGGAGCAGATGCATACGCTCCCAGTAACTTAAAGCACGTTTAATGTCCTTTTCGGTGTGCTCGAATTTATCTGCCATGGCAGAAATAGAAAACGCTGCATCCGGTGCGTTTAACTGCCGTAACAGATAAAGATATATTTTTACAAACTCTCCATTGGCATCAGACATATATTCATCAATGAAAATATTCGATACACTGGTGGCAGAGGTCTGACTGTCACTATGAAGTGTTATATTTGCCATTGTATTCCTTCCTTTCATGCAAAGCCGGATGGAATATCCTGTCCATCAGCCCGTCCCAAATTATAGCACAGGAATGAAAAAAAGAGAAGTACAAAATTGCTCACAAACCCAGTAAAATCAAGGGTTTTCAAAAATGTGGATAATGTGGATAAAAAAAGTTTCCACAAAAACGCCATTTGGTGAAAAACGCATGAAAGTGTGGAAATACAAGGACTTACAGCTTTTTGGCATAAAAATGTGGATAACTTTATGTAAACAAAAAAATCCACATTCAAAAGTTGAAGTTTTCCCCAATTGAATGT
>ERZ826613.3783-NODE-3783-length-12088-cov-2.452256_pt1 | contig 12088 bp, 9 predicted proteins | sample MGYA00519925_ERZ826613 | MGnify/ENA primary metagenome ERZ826613 (study PRJEB31778, sample SAMEA3449236) | human gut metagenome | biome: human gut; feature: human-associated habitat; material: faeces | place: United Kingdom | collected 2010/2012 ... | reverse complement strand
AGCCGTGAAGACGGACAATGGGTTCCAAACAAATTTGGCGGAAAAGAAAACTTGGAAGCGGTTGCATTTCTGCAAAAATTAAACGAAGTCGTGTTTGAGCTTTTCCCTACCGTTATGATGATTGCTGAAGAATCCACTTCTTGGCCCATGGTATCAAAGCCTACTTACTGTGGTGGTCTTGGGTTTAATTACAAATGGAATATGGGCTGGATGAACGATATGCTCAGTTATATGAGCCTTGACCCATTGTTCAGAAAAGGCAGTCACGATAAACTGACATTCTCGTTCTTTTATGCATTTTCAGAAAACTTTATTCTTCCCATTTCTCATGATGAAGTGGTACATGGCAAATGTTCTCTTATTAATAAAATGCCGGGCGACAATGACCAAAAACTGGCAGGAATTCGCGCCTTTATGGGATATATGATGGCACATCCGGGCAAAAAACTAATCTTTATGGGCACAGAATTTTGTCAGTTTATTGAATGGAATTATGAGCAGGAATTGGATTGGCTTTTGCTTGCTTATCCGTTTCACCAAAAAGCAAAGCATTTTTTCCAATCATTAAATCACTTCTATTTGAATACACCTTCTTTATGGGAAGTAGATTTTTCTTGGGAAGGCTTTTCCTGGATTGCTCACGATGACAATGAACAAAGTGTCATTGCATTCCGCAGAATTGATAAAAGCGGCCGCGAAATCATTGCCGTATGTAACTTTGTACCTGTACAAAGAGAGCATTACTGTATTGGCGTACCATTTGCAGGTACTTATGAAGAAGTTTTTACAACAGACGCAGAAGAATTTGGCGGAAACGGTATTACAAATGGAAATGCAATCAAAACCTTGGATGAACCTATGCATGGCTTTGAGCAATGTATTCCGCTTACCTTGCCGCCGCTATCTGTTATTTATTTAAAATGCAAACGCCGCAAACAGACCAAAGCGGCTGTACATACAGACAAAACACCAACAAAAGTAACGAAAACTGTAAGAAAAACAGCAGACAAAAAAACGAAAACAACAGATAAGAAAACGAAGAAAAAAGCGGATTAATCCGGCAGCAAAACGCATACATCAAGGAGGAATGAATATGTTACCAAAACAAGAAGTAGTTGCCATGCTGCTTGCAGGCGGACAAGGCAGCAGATTAGGAGTACTGACAAAAAAACTTGCCAAACCGGCGGTTCCTTATGGCGGAAAATACCGTATTATAGATTTTCCACTATCTAACTGTATCAATTCCGGCATTGAAACCGTAGGTGTTTTAACACAATATCAACCGCTGATATTAAATGATTATATCGGCAGCGGACAGCCTTGGGACTTAGACCGTCTGGATGCCGGCGTACATGTTCTTCCTCCCTATCAGCACATTGACGGTTCCGATTGGTACAAAGGAACCGCAAATGCAATTTATCAAAATATCAATTTTATTGAACGATATCATCCGGATTACGTTGTCATTTTATCAGGCGACCACATTTATAAAATGGATTATTCCAAAATGGTAGCGTTTCACAAAGAGCATCACGCAGCGTGTACCATTGCGGAAATAGAAGTTCCTATGGAAGAGGCTTCCCGATTTGGCATTTTAAATACATACGAAGACGGAACCATTTACGAATTTGACGAAAAACCAAAACAGCCTAAGAGCAACAAAGCGTCTATGGGAATTTATGTATTCAGCTGGGACAAATTACGTAAGTACCTAACTGAGGATGAAGCAAACCCAAACTCCAGCAATGACTTTGGCGGCGATGTTTTGCCCGCAATGCTGGGTGCAGGCGAAAAAATGATGGCGTATGAATTTTCAGGTTATTGGAAAGACGTAGGCACCATTGATAGTTTATGGGAATCCAATATGGACCTGCTCAATCCAAAGGTTCCTTTGGATTTAAGCGATGAAAGCTGGAAAATTTATTCTCGTAATCCAACACTCCCTCCTCATTATATTTCCAATGAAGCACATGTACAAAACGCTTTAATTGCAGAAGGTTGCGATATTTACGGAGAATTGGATTCTTCCATTGTGTTTGAAGACGTTACCATCGGAAAAGGCGCAGTCGTCCGTGATTCCATTATTATGCCGGGTGCAAAAATAGAAGAAGGCGCAGCGGTACAATATGCAATTATAGGAGAACAAGCTGTTATAAAAGCAAATGCTGAAGTGGGAAAACGACCTGAGGATATGGAAAATTTAGAACAGTGGGGTTTAACTGTAGTAGGCGGCGGCTATATTGTAGCACCTAACACAGTAATTCCTCCCAAAACCATGTTAGATGCAGACGACCAAAAGGAGGAAATATAATATGCGCGGCAATAATGTTGTAGGTGTTTTATTTTCTAATGTACATGATGATAAAATTCGTGAACTGACAGAAAGACGTACCATAGCTTCCGTTCCTTTCGGCGGCAGATACCGCTTAATTGATTTTCCTCTTTCCAATATGGTAAATTCGGGTATCAGCAAAGTTGGCGTTGTGACAAAAAGTAATTTCCAATCTTTAATGGATCATCTCGGCTCGGGCAAAGCATGGGATTTATCTCGTAAACGCGACGGTCTTTTTTTCCTTCCTCCTTTTGGAAAGCAAGACCAGGATATATCCAACAGCCGCATTGAAGCGTTGGAATCCATTCGTCATTTTTTGGTAACATCAAAAGAAGATTATGTTCTGCTCAGTGACTGTGATATTATCTGTAATATCCCCTATCATGATGTAGTAGAGGCACATATACACAATCAAGCAGATATCACTGCGGTGTATCAACATGGCATCATTCCGCAGCATATGAGTGAGCCTACTGTATACAGTGTAGAAGAAAACGGCGCATTGCGTGATATGCTGATTCATCCAAAAGTAGATGGCCCATGTAATTACGGATTGAACATGTATGTCATCAATCGTCCCCTATTAATTGAATTGATAGAAGACTGCGTCAGCAGAAACATGTATAATTTTAATCGTGACTTTATTCAGCGCAATATGTTTCAATATCGTTTTTATTGTTATGAATTTAAAGGTTATTCCAAAGTAATTTGTTCTACACAGGATTATTTTCAAGCAAATATGGATTTATTAAATCCTGATGTGAAAACACAGCTGTTTCAGCCTGATAAACCAATTTACACTAAAGTAAGAGATGACATGCCCGCAAGATACGGACTTGGTTCCAATGTGAATCAATCCTTAATCGCAGATGGATGTGTCATTGAAGGTGAAGTACAAAATAGTATTTTATTCCGCGGCGTCACAGTAGCAAAAGGTGCAAAACTAAAAAATTGTGTCATTATGCAGGATACTTGTATCGGCGCTGACTGTAACTTGCAAAATGTAATTACAGATAAAGATGTTGTGATACAAGACGGACGCTCTTTTATGGGTACAGATACTTACCCTGTTTTCATCAGCAAAGGCAGCATTGTATAGATACCAAATAGAAAGGCATGTGATAGTAACATGAAAGTTTTATATTGTACAAGCGAAGCGCTTCCCTATATTGCAACCGGTGGTTTGGGAGATGTTGCAGGTTCCTTGCCGCAGGCTTTGCGTCAGCGTTTGATTGGCTGCAGAATTGTAATGCCTCTTTATGAAGATATTCCACAGCATTTGCGTGATGAAATGAAATTTGTCACCAGCCTTTCTGTTCCGGTTGCTTGGAGACGTCAGTATTGCGGTGTATTTGAAGCAAGATACGGCGGTGTTATTTATTATTTTATAGACAACCAGTATTACTTTAAACGAAGCGGTATTTACGGTCATTATGATGATGCGGAACGTTTTGCATTTTTCTCCAGAGCTGTTTTGGAAATGCTGCCATTTATAGATTTTCAGCCGAATATCATTCACTGCAATGACTGGCAAACTGCCCTAGTACCTATTTATTACCATCTATTTTATGGACATCAGGAATTTTATCAAAATATGAAAACATTGATGACCATTCACAACATTCAGTATCAAGGAAAATATGGTCTTGAGGTATTAACAGATGTATTGGGGATTCCAAAGGAAGCAACCTCCTTGGTAGAATATGATGACTGCGTTAATTTGCTCAAAGGTGCAGTTGAATGTTCCAATTGGGTATCTACCGTAAGCCCTACATATGCTCAGGAGATTATGGACCCATGGTTCTCATATAAATTGGATGGTATCTTAAAAGAACGCTCCTGGAAGCTCTCAGGCATTCTAAACGGTATTGATACCAAAAACTATGACCCTGAAACAGATTCGGATATTTATGCTCCTTACAGTGCTGCACATCCTGAAGGAAAAGCTGTAAACAAACAAAAATTGCAAGAGCGTCTCGGGTTGGAGCAAAATCCGGATATTCCATTGATTGGCATGGTTACCCGTATGGTATCCGCCAAAGGTCTGGACTTGGTCATTGAAGGATTGGACCAAATTATGTGCAGTAACAATGTTCAGTTTGTAATTTTAGGGTCAGGTGATTTTGAATATGAATCTTTCTTCCGCAGTATGCAGGATAAATATCCGGGAAGATTGGTTGCATGTCAAGGATTTGTACCGGAATTGTCACGCAAGATTTATGCCGGTTCAGACATTTTCTTAATGCCGTCCAGAAGTGAACCATGTGGATTATCCCAAATGATTGCACTGCGTTATGGTTCTATCCCTGTTGTAAGAGAGACAGGAGGATTAAAGGACTCCATTCAAGACAGTGGTGACGGCAACGGTAATGGATTTACCTTTCAAAATTATAACAGCGGCGATATGGTATATGCTGTTCAACGTGCATTGACCGGATATGAAAACAAAGAAGGCTGGTCAATATTAGTAGAACGCGCTTTAAAAAGTGATAATAGCTGGGGACGTTCTGCAAATGAATACATTCGCTTATACAAACAATTATTAAAATAATGAAAAGACACCGTCTGAATTACCAGGCGGTGTCTTTTCGTCAGCATAAAACAAATATTTTAAATTTCTTTGCAGTCCAAAAACGTATTAGTAATACAATCAGGCGAGATAAAATAGCAATCATAAGGACGCACTGTCTACCCAAAAAGTAACATAAATTTCTTAATTACAAAATGTAGCATATAATTTACATCTCGGTCGCCTCAAAAAGAATTTATAAATGCAACAGAAGTCTATGATATTTATTGGACACTTGTGACAGATGCAACATTTTATGTAGTTATCCGCAAAAAGCTTGATGGCTATCCTTTGCTGCAATTTTGTATAAATATTTCATTGAAATCAAAACTGTATTGCTATAACACCTTTTTAATTGTCTGACGATTTATGTAAATTTGATGACAACAATTTTAGTTTTTTAATTCAGTGCTTTTATTCTGTTAGAATAAACGAAAAATAAAAATCGGAAAGTTTCGTCGCTTCCCGATTTTTATGAATCTCTTTTTTCTTATTTTTGAAAGGGTATCTGCTATAGAGCACAACACATAATGCAAGCGTCATAAAAATAAAATATATCATCAAATTTTCTGTGTCGCCGATTGCAGAAAAATTTATTGTTTCTTTATTTCCGGTTTTTGTAAACCTTCAGTGATATCAGTAGATATGTCACTTATAACACTCTTTGAAAAATCCACATTTACAAGAGTACTCAATCCTGTTACTTATGTTTTAAATAATATATTTTATCATCTGCCTGTTTAGAACTCAAACGTTAGTTTCTCTGTCGCTTTGTCCACCATTATGTGGGGGATGTATCAGTCTTCTACATGTATGCTATACCCTTCTATTAATGGAAATCATAGAAATATCCGTACATTTGGTTGATATTCACCATTAGATTTTATTAACTTATATCCATGCGGTAAAATCGCACCGTATCAAGTAACTGCAGCTCGCTTTATCATATGCATCGCCGCTTGCCAATTGACCCATGTTTCAATAGGAATCTGTAATATTATTGCCTTGCACAACGCTCATACTAAGAAAAAATATAAAATCTCTGTATTCTAAGCTATGTTCATTATCCAATATCTAATATCAAACATGCCGTGTCGATAATGTTTTCTCATACTTCTCCCAAGCCGAAAAAATAGCTGTTGCATTTTCCTGCTATAAAAATGTACTTTTCTGCTCCCTCTCCACATGGAACAAATTTTTCATTTACAAAAAATGTATCCAGAGAATATTTATTCTCAGATGTACAAAACAATGTTACGTTTGTATCCGCAGCAATTTCTTTTATCTTGCTGGTCTTACCTTCCATTGGAATCTCTATTTGTTACTCATTTTCTATCCATATTGCCTTTGGTATTCCACCAACATTGACTAAAATATAATTTCGCTTCTTATCTCTTTTTCATTGGCATCAAACACTAACTGTTTCTGACTATCATCTCCTTTTGACTCGTCCTTTTGGGTATCTGCCATAAAAACGACAGAACTACCGCTGTTTTGCGACAAACCAATGCATCTTTTGATTCTACGATAATAGGAACTGCTGTCAGTACTATCAATATTACCGTACAAGACGCTACCAATTTGTTTCCTGTCTTTTTCTTTGTTCCATATTATCAATTACAAAAACCCTGTTCATGAAACAAAAATACTATCCGGCTCATTATTCTTTCACGCTTTTCCCTTATGGTATCATTATATAAATAGTGTAAAAATATGTCAATACAATGGGAACCAATCATATGTTTTTAGGTACGAATAATATTTATTTTCTTGCAATTTCTGTTAATTGCTGTTAAAATATTGAAAACGCATAGGGAGTTGTCTATGGCAAAAGAAAAAATTAATTTAGAGGAAATTACCAAATTAACAAAAGAACTGTTTCATGCCCACTACGCAGGCAATTTAGAGCATTGGTTTTCTTATCTATGTCCTGAAAGTGTATATCTAGGTACCGGAGAACCTCTTTTGTTCGGGGGCGATGCAATACGAAAACATTTTGAGGTTTTTATGGGAAGACAGGCAGACATTATACAGGAAGAATATTTTCCCATTGCATTGAGTGACTGTGCAGCTCAAGTATGCGGTAAAATAATTGTTACAAACCAAGATGATTGTATTCGAGCAATCAGTCACTTTACTATAGGTTATCGCATCATTGGCGGAGAGATTAAAATGGTACACCAACATAATTCCTATGAATATATGCAATATGAAAAAGGAATTAGCAGTGTAATAAATCTAGATATGAATTCTATGCAGTTTGTCCGAAATCTATTGCTAAAACAGCCACCTAGAAAACGTATTCCTATACAAAGCGGTAAACAAACAATTTATGTGAATCCCTATACAATTTTATATGTACAAAGTCAGCGTAAAAACACAGAGATTGTCTGCATTGACCGAGTAATCTCTTGCAACAGTCCGATTGGAAAACTTGCTAAAGAATTACCCCAAGAATTTTATCCTCTGCATAGAGGATATTTGGTCAACACTCTTTACATTGTTGCTATCCGACGTTTTGAAGCTGAATTGCTTTCAGGGCTTTCTCTTCCTATCCCTGCATTGACCTATACACAAGTAAAACGAGATTTACAAGAAATGATGCAAACGAGAATCTGTACATCATAAAATATAAATATCAAAAATTTCTACAAAAGTGAAAAATATCATGTTTTATTCAAACAGACAGCAAACTATATGAATGAAAATGTAATATTACAAAAAATATATAAGTAACATTTTTACAAACATAGATTGTCTTGTTTGAATATATTGCCATTGACACCATATTTGAAAAACTCTTTTTAAACGGTATTATATGCATGATTAAAATAAAAAGTACCCATCTTGATAAATCACGTCAAGACGGGTACTTTTTCACATGAAAAACAACAAACTATTATCAAAATTTGTGATAGGAAAATATAAAATATCATTTCAATCAAAAATAACAATATTAATCATTTAAAATAGAAACAATTGAAAGGAAACTATCTTCTGTTACCAAAAATAAAAAAAGCCGCCAATGAGATTCCATTCTCATTGCGACTAATACTTTATATATACAAAACTCAGTCTATACTTCTTATGGACTCTACTTCTCTCTTATAAGAAAATATATGCAGCTACGAGGAAAGTGTTTTAACAGACACTAATGTTATTGCTTTCAGTTAGTGAACAGTTAATCTTAAACACATAAAATAAACGCACAATTTATTTCATCAATAGCTGCCCGATTTTATACATAAAGTTTACTTCAAAATAATCTTTTGATTCATCCAAACTTATTTTTTATTGCCGAAAATAGCCATAATGTCTGTATAAGAATCGTCTTCATCCAATGGAGCTGCTCTTCTTTGGCTGTCCACTCTGGTTGCAGGAGCAGTGGTGTTTGCTTGTCCAAACAAAGGAAGATCCAAATCATCATTTTGTTTCTTTTCTGTCTCTGCTGCTTTTGCAGCTGCGGATAAAGCTCTTGCTTCAGGAGAAAAACCGGTAGCAATAACCGTAACACTCATTTCATCTTCCATGCTTTCATCAAAAGCAGTACCCCAAATGATATTTGCGTCAGGATGAACCATATCTGCAATCATTTCAGAAGCAATTGTAATTTCTTCCAAACCAATGTCAGGAGAAGATGTGATGTTAATGATAACACCCATTGCACCGCTGATGGATGTTTCCAACAGTGGGCTGGAAATAGCGCGCTCTGCTGCTTGTCTTGCTTTATCTTCTCCGGAAGCACGTCCTACACCCATATGTGCGTAACCTGCATCTTTCATAACGGAGTTAATATCTGCAAAGTCGAGGTTAACAATACCTGGATTTTTAATCAGGTCAGAAATACTTTGTACACCTTGGCGCAAAATATCATCTGCAGCTTTAAATGCATTTAATAAAGTTAATTTTTCTTTGCTGATTAAGTGTAAACGCTCGTTTGGAATAATCACAAGAGAATCTACATGTTGGCAAAGATTTTCAATTCCTTTTTCAGCTTGTTCCATACGGCGTCTGCCTTCAAATTTAAATGGTTTTGTTACAATACCAACGGTTAAAACACCTAAATCGCGTGCAACTTCCGCAACAATAGGAGCTGCACCTGTACCAGTACCGCCACCCATACCGGCAGTGATAAATACCATATCAGCACCTTTTAGCTGCTCTGCAATTTTTTCACGGCTTTCGGACGCAGCTTTGGAACCCATTTCAGGTTTTGCGCCTGCACCTTTTCCTTTTGTAGAGTTATCGCCAATTGTAACTTTTTCTGTTGCCATAGAGCGATTCAGTGCTTGCTGGTCTGTATTGATTGCAATAAAATCAACACCTTTTACACCCGATTCAATCATTCTATCAATTGCATTGCCGCCGCCGCCGCCAACACCTACTACTTTTATTTGAACAACATCGTTTTCATTATCAATTTCAAAAGGCATTGCTTTGTTCCTCCTCTAAATTCTCTCAACGTATTCCTATATAAAGTTAAGTTATCTGCAAAATTAGTTATACTATTAATTTATCACTTTTAGCGAAAAATTTCAATAAGTTTTCTCATGTTTTGTGTTAGATTATTAACTTTGTGCATATATCGAGTAAAAGCGATATACTTTTTAATGAAAATGTCATTGATTCTCTGAAAATTTTTCAGCAAAATTTTTAATTTGTTCTTATTTTACTTACATCTTGAAAACATCCTAAAATTTGCATTGCAATTAACCTATTTTATGTCTGTTTTTCCCTAATGATTGTTGCTTATTTTTATGTATCATAAATATAAAAAAGCAAGAAGTCAAGCGGTAAAATATGGCTTCTTGCTTTTCAAATATGTCATTTTACTTTATGCAGCTTCTGAACTGGATGAAACAGAATAGTCAGGTGAAAAATATACCTTATTGTTATCTGTTACCACGGATAAATCCAATGTTCCTTTTTCGGTTGACTGAATTTTTCCCGAATCAAATATACTCTTAGCAAACCTCGCTTTATAGGTTAAGTCTGTGGCAATACCAAAATTCATAGTTACTCTGCCATCATATACTGCTTTGATACTGTATGTGTCAGAAATATCAATTTTTGTAATTTTATCCAGCCCGCTTTGCTCTATTGCATCTAGTAGCTCAGTAAACGCTATTTTTTGGTCATTGTCAGCATAAGTAATCTCCGTTCCGATTACTGCCTCAGAGATATTTAAACCAACAATTTCAGGATAATCCGTTGGATACTCTGTTAGTTGTTCCACGGCTTTTCCATTGCTGTCTATCACCAGATATCCGCCGTTATACGATACCGCACCTGCTATGGTCGCATCAGAAACGCTAATGGACACTGTACCCGGAAGCTTGCGGGATATTGTTACCTCACCAATATAAGGAAGCTTCTCTTTGATATTTTGGACAGCATAATCTTTATTAATTAAAAATAAATTGTTTCCCTCAGAAATTCCACTTTCTTTTATAATATCCTCTACACTGTATCTGGAAGTACCTGTTACTTCAATGGTACTGATTTTAAATAAAACAGTTAAGCTTAATGTAATTGCCGCTGCTATAATTACTACAAAAATAGAGAGATAGAATAAAATTAAATTACGCTTCCTGTGTTTTGCTTTGGCCTTTACTTTTTTGGCCTGCATACTGCGTCCACGCGGTTGAGAATGAGCAGGACGGTTTCGATATGCTACTTTTTTACTTGCAGTCTTTTGTAAGTTATTTTTTTGGTCATCCCTATTCATACCAAACCTCCTGCTTTTTTTACTTCCTAATAATATTCGCCCCTAATTGACTCAAAGATACTTCTATTTTTTCATATCCACGGTCTAAATAATTCAGTCCGTAAACAGATGTTTTTCCTTCCGCAGCCAACCCCGCAACCACTAAGGCAGCAGCACCTCTTAATTCTGCTGCACATACACTGGTACCATAAAATTTAGGTACTCCCTCAATAATGGCAACTCTGCCTTCTACCTTAATTTTGGCACCCAACCGTGTTAATTCACAGACATGTTTGTATCTGCTCTCAAAAATTGTTTCAACAAACACACTGGTTCCTTCTGCCAACGCAGCCATTGCCATTACAGGAGCCTGCGCATCGGTAGGAAAGCCGGGATAAGGCATTGTTCTAACCAATTTTAACGGCTGTAGCCGTTTTGGTCCCGTAATACTTAACGCATCTCCTTTTAAGTGGTAGCTGCAGCCCGCCTCTTCAAATATAGGCAATACGGATTCCAAATGACTCGGAACAATATCTTTCAGGGTAATGTTGCTGCCTGTTACAGCTGCTGCTGCCATAAACGTAGTTGCTGCAATTCTGTCCGCCATGACAGTATATTCACATCCATGCAAACACTGCACTCCATCTATAATAATGGTACTTTCCCCTGCACCGGATATATGTGCCCCACATTTATTTAGAAAATGAGCAAGATCGCAAATTTCGGGTTCTCTGGCTGCATTGTGGATTACTGTAACACCTTCAGCACAAACCGAAGCCAACATAATATTTTCTGTAGCGCCTACACTTGGAAAAGCCAAACTAATATTATTTCCCTTTAATCCATCACCGGTAGTACATTTCATACTGCCGTGACACTCTTTAATATGAACTCCCAATTTGCGCAGTGCAGATAAATGCAAATCAATTGGCCTTGGTCCTAATTCGCATCCGCCCGGTAATGAGAGACAAGCCTGACCGGTGCGGGTTAAAATTGCGCCTAAAAACACAATAGACGAACGCATTTCTCTCATTAAGTAATCCGGAATATCAGAATGGGTTAACGTAGTGGGATCTACAATTACGTTGTGCCCTTCTCTTTTGACGTTACAACCCAGATGTTCCAAAATTTTAATGCATATATCTACATCGGATAACCTGGGGCAATTATGTAGAATGCATTCGCTATTGCATAGCAAACAAGCAGACAGCAGAGGCAAGGCACTATTTTTTGCTCCATGAATACTTACTTCGCCCCGTAGTTTACATGGTCCAACGATATCAAGTCTTGCCACAACCAACACCCTCTCATCACATGAATATACATCTCATATTCATTAAAAGAATATTTACTGTATATACTATGTTCTTGAAAAGATATTGTTCCCTATCCAACAATGTCCTTTATAATTTTATAAATGCGCTCATTGGCATCTAAAATTGCCATTTTTTTCGCATTTGCCGCCTTTTCTTCCACCTTG
>ERZ826613.3776-NODE-3776-length-12112-cov-2.622792_pt1 | contig 12112 bp, 10 predicted proteins | sample MGYA00519925_ERZ826613 | MGnify/ENA primary metagenome ERZ826613 (study PRJEB31778, sample SAMEA3449236) | human gut metagenome | biome: human gut; feature: human-associated habitat; material: faeces | place: United Kingdom | collected 2010/2012 ... | reverse complement strand
TTATACAAAGCGGACAACATTTATGTATGCAAGAATAAAGTGGCAAAACCGACCGTATTCATTCCGGTATTCCCGGGAACCAACTGCGAGTACGACAGTGCGGATGCATTTGAGCGTGCAGGTGCCAATACGATCGTAAAGGTATTCAAAAACATGAATGCAAACGATATCCGTGAATCCGTAGATGAGTTTGTAAAAGCAATCGAACAGTCCCAGATCATCATGTTCCCGGGTGGATTCTCCGCCGGTGACGAACCGGATGGATCTGCAAAATTCTTTGCGACTGCATTCCGCAATGCAAAGATGACAGAAGCAGTCATGAAGCTGTTAAATGAGAGAGACGGACTTACACTCGGTATCTGTAACGGATTCCAGGCACTGATCAAATTAGGATTAGTTCCACACGGAGAGATCCGTCCACAGTCAGCTGAGTCACCGACTCTGACATACAATACCATCGGACGCCATGTGAGCAAAATGGTTTACACCAAGGTTGTTTCCAACAAGTCCCCATGGTTACAGGGAGCAGAGCTTGGAAAAGTATATTGCAATCCGGCATCCCATGGCGAAGGACGTTTCGTAGCACCACAGGAGTGGTTAGACAAGCTCTTTGCAAACGGACAGGTTGCTACCCAGTATGTGAATGAAGCCGGTGTTCCGACCATGGATGAAGAATGGAATGTCAACGGTTCCTACATGGCGATAGAAGGTATCACAAGCCCGGATGGCCGTGTACTTGGCAAGATGGCTCACTCTGAGAGACGTGACAGAAGTGTTGCAATGAACATCTATGGTGAGCAGGATATCAAGATCTTTGAATCAGGTGTGGCTTACTTCAAATAAAACAGGCAATATTATTTATAAAAGATGAAAAAGACTTTGTGGAGTGTATAAACTCTGCAAGGTCTTTTTTACGTCTTACGGTACAAACTTTACCACTTACATGAAAGCTATTTACAAATATAACACCATTTTCTATACTGAGATAGTCGATAAGGACAACGAAAACATGAAAGGTAAAGGGAAAAGGAATGAAGGTTACATCCAGCAGACTGATCGAACAGAAAAAACCAGTCCTGAAACAATTATTAGATAGATTGCTGCAGACATATTCGTATGCATCCATTCTGATGACAGATTCAAAAGGCAAACAGTACACCATTTCAAAACAGGGAATCAGCATTACGGAGAACATGTTTGTGGAGTTAGGATATGTGGTAAAAGTATACGATGGCGAGAGCTATGGAGAATATGCGTTCAGCCACATTGATGAGAATGAGATTGACACCATTGCGGAGGAAGTAAAAAATCATGTGATGCCGTGGGCAAAAAAGCTTCCGGATGACATGAAAGTGAAACAGTATCCAGAAATTCCGGACGAAGCATATCATTTTGAAAAAAGCACTGACTATGAAGTTTTGCCGGAAGAATTAGGCGATGAGGAGATCGTAAAACGCCTTGGCGCAGTGCGTGAAAAAGCAATGGCACAGGATGAAAAAATCGTTGAGATCAAGACAGCATGCGTTTACCAGATTTATCACAAATTATTTTTATCTCCAAACAAAGACATGACGCAGAACGTCATGTGGACAAACGGCATGATCATGGGACTGATCCCGAAGGGCGAGGAGATGAAGATGGCATTTGACAGCTGCTCCGGCTGTGGCGGAATGGAAATTTTAGATGACATGGAAACAAAAATCCCATCATTAGTGCAGAAACTCAATGATCTTGCCACAAGTGAACCAATCACACCGGGCGAGTATGACTGCATCTGTGCACCGGATGTCACAGGCATGATCGTGCATGAAGCATTCGGACACGGTGTTGAGATGGATATGTTTGTGAAAAAACGTGCGCTGGCAGAAAAATACATTGGCGAATATGTGGCATCCCCGTTAGTTACCATGCATGACGGTGCTGCAGCAGCATCTGAGACAGCAACCTTCTTTTTTGATGATGAGGGAACACTTGCGCAGGATACCGTCATCATTGATAAAGGAATCTTAAAGACCGGAATCTGTGATGCACAGGCTGCTATGGCACTTGGCACAAAACCGACCGGAAACGGAAGAAGGGAAAAGAACAGCCACAAAGCGTACACGCGGATGACCAATACTTTCTTTGAACCAGGCACAGATAAAGTGGAAGATATGATCGCCTCTATTTCCTATGGGTTTTATCTGGAAAATGCGAGCAGCGGCATGGAAGATCCGAAAAACTGGGGAATCCAGTGCTTAGTTGACATTGCAAGAGAAATCAAAGACGGTAAATTTACCGGAAAAGTATTTTCTCCGATCGTACTGACCGGATATGTCCCGGACTTGTTAAAATCCATTTCCATGATGTCAGATGAGTGTGAACTTGCAGGAACCGGATATTGTGGAAAAGGACACAAAGAGTGGGTAAAAGTATCTGACGGCGGTCCATATATCAAAGCCAGAATCAGATTGGGATAAAAAGGAGAGAGACAGATGCGTGAAAAAATATTACAGGCAATTCGGAAATTTCAGATAGAAACCTACCTTGTGACAGAGAAAACAGTCGAGGGTGCAGAACTTTATTTTATAAAAAAAGAACTTGATATGCGCAGGATGAAACAGGATGCGGTGTCTGCGGTTACCATTTACCGTGATTTTGAGACAGACGGAAAGAAAATGCGTGGTTCCGCAAATATCAACATTTTTCCGGAGATGACACAGGAGGAAGTAGATGAGGCGGTAAAAGGTGCTTATTATGCAGCTTCCTTTGTAAAAAATCCATTTTTTGAACTTCCAAAAGGGAAAAAAGAGGATAAAGTGCAGGTAAAAAGCACACTTTGTGGAAAAAGCCTTGAGGAGATCGGAGATGCATTTGTAAAAGCGCTTTACTGTGTGGATGTGCAGGAAGATGCATTCATCAATACGGCTGAGTTTTTCATGGAAAAAACAACGACTGCGATTTACAATTCAGAGGGCATTGATGTTTCTTATGAAAAAAGCAGTGTGAACGGAGAGTTTGTCGTACAGTGTATCACACCACAGGATGTCGAGCAGTATCAGGAGTTCGCATATGATGATCTTGACACAGAGGCTCTGACGGCACAGGCAAAAGAAGCATTGGAACGGGTATGCGACAGGGCAAGGGCGACAGAAGCACCGGAAAAAGGAAACTATAAGCTGCTTCTTTCTGGAAAAAATGTGCGCACACTGATCGATTTTTACATAGACCGGTCATCCTCTGGCATGGTCTATCCGGGTTATTCAGGCTATCAGGCAGGAATGGATGTGCAGGGAGAAAAAGTGCAGGGAGAAAAATTAAATATCACGCTCCATGCATCCAATCCTTATTCAAGTGAGGGAATCCCGATGAAAGATATTACACTATTAAAAGAGGGAGAACTGAAGGCAATTCATGGAAATGCCCGGTTTGCATACTATTTAGGTGTCGAGCCGACCGGAATCTACAGTGCGGTAAAACTGGATAATGGCACTAAAACTCTTGAGGAGATGAAAAAAGAACCATACCTTTATGTGGTAAGTTTTTCTGACTTCTCCATGGATAGCTTAAGCGGATATTTTGGCGGTGAAATTCGTCTTGCCTATATTTTCAACGGTGAGAAAGTGACGCCGGTAACCGGAGGTTCCGTCAGCGGCAATCTGTTGGAATTACAGAAAGATATGGCATTTTCCACCGAGCGTTATAAAGATAAAGATTATGACGGACCACTTGCGGTCGAATTTCATGGGGTAGCAGTCGCAGGAAAATAAGGTTTTCATGATGGCGAACATGAGATGCAAGGTAAATAAAAGCAGAAAACAAAAAGGAACATTACATAAATGGAACCAAAAAAGTTTCCGTTTATGTAGTGTTCTTTTTTTGTGGAGGCAGATAAAATGGAGATGAAAAACAAATGAAATGGAGAGAAAAACATGAAGAAAAATCTGAAAAACAAAATTACTAAGGTAATTGCAGGAATGATGCTTGCCTGTTCACTGCTTACATTGTTTGGTGGAGTAAGCAGTGATGGGATTGTGCCTTATGGAGAAACTGTAATTGATGGGGTTCAATGGATTGCCTAAACCAAAGTGATATCAAAATCTTTCAATAAGTATTCTTTTAGAACATCGGAATTTGGTTTAGTTTCATAAAGCTCCTGAATAGCGCAGGCATAATGACCATAACATTTTACCATAGTATAGTTGTGAACTTCTCCAAGAGCCTGCGCATAATAAAAAAAGAAGTATCCTAAATTGCATAAGACTTTCTTTTGAGCACTAAAATATTTTTCGGAGAATAAATCTAATAATTTGTAAAAATGTTTGTCTATGTACAAATTTATGCAAAAAAATGTCAAAACAGGCGAAAGAAAAGTGGCTGTAAAACAAATATCAAATGAATTTAATCCGCAATAGTCAAGAATTTTAGAAAAATATAAAATACTTTTATTTGGGTCAATTGATTGATAGTTAATAGCAATATTTGTTAAGAGTGAAAGTTCTGCCCATGATAATCGATAATTATAAATAAGATGTATATCAAAATCTGGCAGAGTGTATGATAATGCATTTGACAAAATTTTTATTTTTTCCTGAGAAGATAGTGTACTGTTTATTGCGTAACTTAAATCAAATAATTGTTTTGGTAAAACATCTTTTTGAGTAAGTACAGAACCTAATTGGCTTAAATGCAGTGACACGGTATCAATCTGATATTTTGGAGTATGCATTAACTTAAATTTTAATTCATAGATTTTACTTTCACGTTCGCTTCCCCAGAAAGTAAAACCGCGTTCTGATCTGCCAAGCCGCTGTAATAAAGCCTCTGTTAAAAAGATATCTGGCTGCGGGGTGTCATTTTCAATTTTTGAAAGCTTGGATTTCGAACATAATCCCTGACATAATACAATCTGTGAAATACTCTGTTCGGTACGAAGGTCATGAATTAATCTGCCAATTGTTAAAATGTCAGGGGAGAAAAAGTCATAAGTACCATCTGTTAAATCAGAGGTGTTTATGGCTTTTTTGATTGGAAAAATAATCAGAGGAATATCATCCATTTGTGCCAGGTAATCATCTAGTGAAAACAGATGTCTGCTTAAAACATAGTTTCTGCAAATGGTGGCATAGCAGCTTTCAATGGAATGAGCCGCATAAAAGGTATTCTTAAAATAGGTGTAGGCAGTTTCAATTTCGCCAGTATAATAGTAACCCAGAGAAGTCAGAAAAGTTAATTCCAATAAAGCGGAATCATCAGAATTCTGTACCATTTTGTGGCGGTTACTGTCTGCTATGGAAAGAGCCTCGTTGTAATCTTTCATTTCTAATAAATATTTTGTGTAGACAATGGCGTATTGTGCATATAAAGAATCTTTTTTCAGGTAATCGATTTCAGCGTTTGCAAGATAGGAAGCAATTTGTGAACAGATGTTATAACAAAGATCGCTTTTTCCCAGATAAAGTAATTCCTGTGCAACTCCAATAAGCAGTTCGATTTCAACAATAGATAATAAAAGATGATGAAAATCTGAATAGTCAATTTCAGGACGTGTTATATGGAGCGCGGAAGAAAAAAGGTCATAAAGGGCATGATGGTCTGCACAGCCAGAGCACACCTGAATCTGACCGTTTAAATAAAGATATTCCTGATAATAGAGTTTGTTATCTGCAAAGTTCCATTCTTCCAGCTTATTTAATTCCTCATATGCCTGACTTAACTGCCAGGAACCCAGATAGAAGCGCGCACGATTGAGGGTATAGAAACAGTCAAAGTCTGTTCTGCTTGCAAAGATCGGGTAAACTTCGCAGGGAGCACCCGCATGAGCCATAAGTGCTTGAAATGTGACAGGACTGACACCGGCGGAACCATTTTCGATTCTTGAAAGAGAGAGAACAGAACATACCCCTTCGGATAACTGTTCCTGTGTTAACCCCGCTTTGATCCGTGCTTCGCGGATTGTTTTTCCTGCATTTCTGACACTCATTTGTAATAACCTCTAATCAACATATATTTTAAGATAAATTATATAGCGGAAAAAAGAAAAAGACAATGTATATCAATAAATTCGATGTATACATAAATGGAAACTTTTTTGTTTCTGGTTACTTATATTACGAATTTAGCTGGATTCTATATAATAAAAAGCAACAGGAGAATAGGAAAGGAAAAGAAAAGTGTGTATGATGTTTTAAATGCTTATTTAGAGAATGGATTAAAAATTATTTTGCATAAGATTCCAGAAGTGAAAACAGTTTCTTGTGGATTATGGGTAAAACAGGGAAGTTCGTATGAATCAGATGAATTTAATGGACTTTCACACTTAGCAGAGCATTTGCTTATGAATGCAGAGGATGTGATAAATGAACAATATAAATATCTGATAGCAGAAATAACAGATAATGGAGTTATGTATAATGCTGCCACAACGAAGGAGTACACTTGTTTTCATTTTACCGGGCTTGCCAATACATTAGAAACTTGTATTTGTGCGTTAGCACATATTGCAATGAAAAACAGAAATTTTGAAAATGAAAATTTTGAAAATGAAAAGAAAGTTGTATTGCAGGAAGCAACAGGTTTTTATTCTTCTTTTCAACAAATTAAAGAACGGACGAGTCAGGCACTATGGGGCAATATGGGAACCGGTAAAATTATTATGGGAAATATGAATAATATCAGAGAAGCAACGCCGGAACAGATAAAAGGACTCGTCAGACGAGCATATGTACCAGAAAATACATCCATCGTGGTAATAGGAAATATAGAATATATGCATGTACTTGAACTGATTGAACGAGAGTTCAGTTGTTGGGAGGATGTTAAGAAAGAAACGGAAGAAGAGGCAGTAGACAGTACGCCAGGAATATACATTAATAAGGGAAGCGGTGTAAGTACGGTTTTGTCTATAGGATTTCGTTCACCGGGATATGATGATCAGAGAAGATTGCCAACAGAAATGATGGTTCGTATTTTGGGTGGTGGGGGATTTCAATCAAGGATAGTGAAAGAAATCAGGACAAAACGTGGTTTGGCATACACAGTTGGAGGCTTCGCAAGTTTTTATAGGAAAAGAGGAACACTTGGTTTTACTGTTGTTTGTGACAAACAAAAAAGCATTGAGGCGGCGAAAGCAATGTCCAAAGTACTTGCTGAAACGAGAATAAATGGCTTTTTGGAAGAGGAAATTATTAGGGAAAAGAAGGTCATGGAAACGAATATGCTTTTATCTGTTGATAATATGACAGAACACCTTCGGTACATTGGCAAATGTGGAGCAATGGATATTAACTTTTACATTGAAAATGAGATACGGGCAATTAAAAAGATAAGTAAGGCAGATGTAGACAGAGCAGCAAGACAATTGTTGGTAGAAAATAATATGGGGTTTGCAGCAATTGGTGCAGATGATGCTGAAAAATTGGTGGATGCCGTAGAAATTTGAAGGAGAGGTGATTTTTGTGAGTGACATTGCATGTATCTATAACATGAATATGGTAGAAGAAAATGAGCAATTAGAAGATGACCTGCTAGCAGGGAGAGGAATGGACATTTTATTTTGTCTCATGGATCAGTTGAAAACAAGGAAGGAGATTGCAAGAAGATTAGGAATGCCTGTGTATTCTGTACAATTATATTTACAACGTCTGGTAAATGCAGGACTTGTAAAGGAAGAAAACGAAGTTGCCATTAATGGTGAAGTTGAAAAAAATTATTATCTCATATCAGATGAAATAGAGATTATGAATCGGATTCAGAGTAGTGCAATGGAAGATGATGAGAGAAGAAGAAAGGCATTACTTTCAGCACAACACTTTGCGTCAATGACCAGAAACGCAATTAAAAATGTGAACATGACACCAGAAAAGCCTAATAAAATTAAGGCATATTTCATGAAGGCAGAAGAAGAGGATATGAGGGAATTTCGTAAGGAAATTGATTTGCTTTTTCAAAAATATCAGGAAAAAGAAAAGCTGGAAGCAACTGATACCTATAGTTTATTTACGGTGCTTGCACCATATGAAATGGAGGATTAAAAATGGATGAGAAAAAACAGGTAAAAAATTTACCAGAGGAAACAGAGTTACAAATTGAAAATGCGAACATTGACATTAATAAGGAAGAAGAAAATCCAGGTATCGCATATGAAGTTGTTATTGGTCCATAGTAATGTGGATTGATATAAATAAAAACAATATTTTAAGGAAAGAGGAAAAAGAAATGGAAAACAAAAAATTAGTAGTAAAAGGAACCGAAATGGAAGTTGTGATTTCATCTGAAGAGTTAGCTGCTGCAATCCAGACACAGCAGATTGATTTAGGGGCAGAGGAAGAAGCTAACATTGATATTAACATTAGGGGAGTACATTGTTAGTAAGAAAAATTAAAATATAAAAAGGTATACAGATTTGCAGTAAAAAATTTATTGTAAATCTGTATATTGTAATTCTTATTTTAATAAGAAAGAGGTTATTATGCAGTTATCTAGATTTGCGACAAATATAAAAATAGATGAAGACGACTATATGTTATATAGTTTAAAAACCAGACAATATTATCCCTATAAAAAAGAAGCACAGGAGCAGTTAGAAAAATTGCTTGATGAGCTTAATAAGGGGGAATATACATTAGAAGAGATACAATGTATAGAAAAATTAATGAAAAAAGGTATTTTGATATCAGATAATCAAGATGAACTTGCAGAACTGGAATTTTTAGAAAATAAAACGAAATATCAGACTGATCAACTTAATATGATGGTAGTGGTTACGAATGCATGTAATTTTAGATGCGAATATTGTGTTCAGGAACATGAAATAAAAAATTTATCTTCTAATGCAGAACATAATATTTTAGAGTTTATAAAAAATAACGCAAAAATAAAGAGGAACATAACAATTTCATGGTTTGGTGGAGAACCTTTATTGAAATTTGCAGATATAAAAAGAATGTTACATAAAGCATGTCAATATGGAGATGAGTATGGTTGCAAAATAACATCAGATATTACGACAAATGGATATTTGTTAAATGAACAAAATATACGGGAAATGAAACAGTTAAATGTAAAATCAATACAGATAACAATAGATGGAGATCGTGAATCACATAACAAAAGACGTTATCTTGCAGGAGCAGGTGAGACATATGATAAAATCAAAGAAAATTTAATAAAAGTATCAGAGCAAAATATATTTGTTATATTAAGAATTAATATTGACGAAAAAAATGTAGACACCGCAACAAATATATTAAGTGAAATTCCAGAACAATACCGCAGTAATATAGCAGTAAATGTTGCTAATTTATATCAGATCAAAGATAAAATTAGTACATATCAAATATATAAAAAAGCAATTGAATTAGGATATCAATATATTGAACGAAAAAATCAATATATTGCTTGTCATACATGTTTTTCGGAGGGATATGTAGTAGATACGGATGCAAATGTCATTATATGCGCGAATGCAGTAGAGGATAAAATTCTTGGCAGAATAGATGAAAAGGGGAAGGTATGTATTACAAATCCTAAGGTACGTTATCAATTGAAAACTGCAAGTATGATAAAGAATCCAAATTGCCGGAAATGTATTCAATTACCATTTTGTATTTCAACTTGTAAGAAAGCGATATATAAAGAAAATGTGATATGCCAGGGAAAAAGGGCAAATGGATTGAGTATAGAGGAAATAGCAAAATTGGATTACCTATATGATAAGAAATGTATGGAATACAGGGAGAAGACAGCATGAGCAATACAAAAGAACAAAAAATCGGCTACCGTGATATTTTTCGGCAGACCGAGTATATGAAAATTATGATAGCAGCATTGATCAACCGGTTCGGGGATTCCATTGACGCGATCGCGTCTACATGGATTGTCTATGAGATCACAGGAAATGCCGCATGGTCAGCAATCATTTACGGCGTGAATAAACTGCCATCTATTATTATTACGCCGTTAGCCGGAGCATGGGTAGAGGGACAGAAAAAGAAAACGATCATGATTGTCACGGATTTGATACGTGCGGTCTGTGTTGCATTTGTGGCAACCGGGTATCTGTTCGGATTTTTACAGGCATGGATGCTGTTGGTTACAACTTTGACGATTTCTACGGTAGAGGCATTCCGGGGACCGGCAAGTGCTGCATTGACGCCAAAGGTGCTGGAAAAAGAATACTATGAATATGGAATATCGTTATCGACAACCTTGTCAAGTATGGTAGAATTAATCGGAACGGCTGTTGCAGCGGCAATTATAGCTGTAATTGGAACTTCCGGTGCAATTTACGTGGATATGACAACTTTTTTGCTGTCCGCACTGATCATTGTATTTGTAAATACAAAAGAGCAGGGGCTTGTCAAGCAGAAATTTGACCGTAAGGCGTATGTGAAAAATCTGGCAGATGGATTTTCTTATGTGAAAAAAGATGCAATGATCCGCATTTTTTTACTTTTGGCGGTTTTTTTGAATGCAATTTTAGTTCCATTGAATAGTTTGCAGGCACCCCTTGCCGGTGATATATTGGGCGGTGGAGCGGAGATATTATCGATTCTTGGAATCTCCATAACCGTAGGTATGCTGCTTGGCTCCGTCACTTATCCAATGGTACAGCGTATTATTCCGGGAAAGGGACTTTGGATTGCGAGTGGTTTGGGGATTGCTTTGTTTTATATTATACTCCCGGTATGCAGACCGCTTTATACAAGCCGGATTTTGGTTTATGCGTTTACCGCAGTATTTAGCTTTATTCTGGGATATACGGTGGCATTGGTAAATTCGCATTTGAGTGTGTTTGCAGTAAAAAGAATCCGCACAGACTACCTTGCCAGAATATCCGGCATTACAACCGCGGCAGGTGCAGCATCCATGCCTGTGGCATCGTTTCTGGTGAGTATCGTTGTTGCATATGTGGATACATCAGCAATATTTATTACTTCCGGTGTGCTGGCACTGATTGTGACTGTGTGCATGATTTTTTCCAGAACACTTGGACAAGGGGAAACTGATACGGTTGCAGAAGATGTAGAAATGGTGCGATCATGAGTTGGGATTAATATTGAATTGACACAATATAGATTATTATGACATTATTAAAGGAAGTGAGTATAAGCATCATCGATGGCATGTGAAAAAGCAGGGATCAGAGCCGGGTATATAAGGAGAAAAACATTGAACACGTATATATATAAAACAAAAAAATATATGATCGCCCAGATTTTATGGGATTTGGCAGGTGTTATCTGTCTGGCTTTTTCACCATTGCTTCAACAATGGCTGTTTGATTATGGGCTGCAAAGCCCTCTCAAAAAGATCGTGATGGCGAATATGTTTCCTTACAGGGAAATGATATTACAGCGTTAGAGCAGGATTATCTGGAACCGGTTATCAGTATCATACGCTGCGTAAACATGATAATTGTGTATGGTGTCGTGCTGTTTTTCGGAGTTGACTGGAGAATTGCGCTGGTGATAATTCTGACTTCGATATTTGCGATCCTGATACCGAGAATGATAGGAAAATCGCTGACTGACGCAAGAAGTACATATCAGGAACAGATGGCGGAGTACGTTACAGAGATTACGGATTTATTGGAAGGTTTTCGTGTTATTAATCAGATGACGGTAGGAAAAATACTTGATAAGCATGAACACGTTTTAAATGAAACAGCAGAAAAGCGGTATCAGTATGGGAAAAAGAAGAGCATGGTATTAGGCGTGAGTGAATTAACGACTAAATTCGTGAAAATATTTACATTTGCAGTGGTGGCAGTTCTTTTTTATAAGCACGAGATCACGGTAGGAGTCGGAGTTGCCACGCTTAGTTATGTATCTTCTTTCATCGAACCAATTGACACTGTCCTCTATAATTTCACAGCAATACAGTCCATGAAGGACGTGAAGAAAAAAGTATTATCTTATACGCAGGATACGCATGTCACAGTCCTGCCACGAAAGAAAAAATTAAATTCAGATATAAATATTAGTAAAGAAAAGATATTTAACAATTTGCAAAATAAAGAAAGATTAGAAAGTGAATTGGATGTTCGTAAAGATCAAATATATCGAGGTTATAAGATTTTTAACAAAAAACGATTAGCTGTAGCGGTTTCACATTTAGTTGATTATCCATT
>ERZ826613.3775-NODE-3775-length-12117-cov-2.663157_pt1 | contig 12117 bp, 2 predicted proteins | sample MGYA00519925_ERZ826613 | MGnify/ENA primary metagenome ERZ826613 (study PRJEB31778, sample SAMEA3449236) | human gut metagenome | biome: human gut; feature: human-associated habitat; material: faeces | place: United Kingdom | collected 2010/2012 ... | reverse complement strand
ACCCGTCGGGTCAGCCCTTTTCTCTGTCCTGCTGTTTTGTCTGCCGTTACTTGATGATGTTTTCGCACCAGCGCTGCATGATCGCTGCGATCTCAGCACGGGTGGCGGTGCCGGTCGGTGCCAGACGGCCGCCATTCTTACCGTTCAGCACGCCTGCGCCGACTGCCCACTGCAGAGCCGGAATCGCGTACTCACTTGCCTGCTGAACATCCACATAGCTGAGAATATTGGTATTCTCACCCACGCTTACGTCGATACCCTTGCTCTGGGCGTAGCGATACAGGATCGCTGCCGCCTGCTCGCGGGTGACGGCTGCATTCGGTCGGAAGGTACCGTCTGCATAGCCGGTTACGACCTTATTGGACGCTGCCCAGCCGACTGCTTCGGCATACCATGCGTCAGCCTGCACATCCGAGAAGTTCGCCGCTGTGCCCTTCGGCTTGCCTTCCAGGTTATACAGGATCTGCACGAGCATACCGCGCGTCAGGTTGGCATTCGGTGCAAATGCACGGCTCGATACGCCGTTCATCATTTTGTGCGTGAGCACATAATCAACAGACAGATGATACCACTTTGCAGTATCTACATCCGTAAACGGTGCGGACGGACAATCCTTGCCGCCATCGCACGGCTGGTCTGCGGTGGTCTTGAAGCCCACGCTGACCTTAGCCGACGGCATCTTAAAGGTGTATTTGCCGCTGCCGAGGTCGGTCAAGGCAACCGTCTTGCCGTTTGCGTCCGTGACAGTCAGCGTACCTTCTCCGGCAGCAGTCAGCGTTACGGTGTCGCCTGCGGCCGCCTTGGTCTTATCCGCCTTGACGGTATTCGCCAGCGCGGACGGGATCACGATGTCGTAAGTGGTCGGGGCAACGGCTCCGCCGCCGCCACCGCCGCCGCCGCCCGTCGTCGGCGCGGTATACTTCGTCCAGCTTACGCCGAACGGAGACAGTCTGGTTACATGGAACCGCAGGCCATCGGTCTCCTTGGTATGGGGAACATTCTCGATCTTGCCCTCGGAGCCGGTCTTTGTCAGCATATGGACGATCTGGAAGGTATCCTTGCTGTCCGTACCGTTCGGATACGGCAGAACAACGTCTACGCCTTCATCCGGGAAGTTGTTTTCGTTTACCGGAATCCACTTGCCGCCGTCATAGTATTTAAGCGCGATGTCGTAGAACGCCACGCCATCCTTCCTGCCGGTCAGTTCCGCTGTCAGCTTTGCCTGAATCTTTTCGACTGTATCCAGTTCCGGAATATTTTTGAATTTCTCCGGAACGGTCAGACTGCCGATGATTACCTGATGCGCTTCTACGCTCATATCCGGCACTGCCGTTACGTTCTTGATCGTGACGGTGTAACTGCCGTTTGCATTCTTCCTGGCTTCCACTGCGTCACAGCCGTGCAGCGTTGCATGTTCGACAAGTTTGCCGTTGATGCAGTCGTAGCCGTTGATGATCAGCTTGCTGATTACCGTGTAGTCGCCTGCCAGACCGACTGTGAATGTCAGATCGCCGTTTTTGCGGATTTCGCTCGTCGGCTGCGTATCATTCGGTACGCGCTTCACATCGGAGACCTTCCAGCCGGTGTCGCCGGTCGGGATAGCGAAGCCTTCGTAGGGAACGAACTTGACAGCCACATCGGTCTTGCCGGTCAGGCTCGGGATAACCAGCTCGTTAGAGATGTTATTCTGATCTACACCGTTTACCGTCCACTGTGCGACCATCTGCTTGTTTCGTCCGTTTTCTACGGCAGGCGTTGCCGTGAATACGACCTTGCTGCCGCGGGTAACACTTGCCGGACTGTTCTTCTGCGGCGTAATGGCCTTGCCGTTTGCCGCTGCAGCAACCGTTGTGCCGGTATCTGCACCCTGAACATCCAGGGTTACATCGTAGTTGATTGCGCCGTCAAATACGGCCTTGACTGTGGTATTTCTGCGAATTTCCGTCAGTGCCAGCGTATTGCCGGAGGCAGCCTGTGCAGCACCGCCGTTAACCGACCATTCCTTGAGGTAGTAGCTATTGCTGCTCGGCACTGCCGTAATAGTCGTGCCGCCGCCGCGCTTGACGCTTGCCGGTTCTGCCGACGCCGTACCGCTGCCCTCGCTTGTTACCGTAATGGTGTATGTCGGGCGCTCAATCAGCGTTGCAGAAACCTCAGTCTTTGCGGTTACATTCTTGACCGTATAAGTGAGCGGTGCATCTGCCATATCGGTCATCTCAGCGACTGTCGAGCCGTTCACCTGCCATGCCTGCACCATATCGTCCATATTCTCCGGCGTTACGGTGAAGGTTACGTCCGAACCGGAGGAAACATAGCCGTCCGTGATCGTCTTGCCGTTTGCGGTGATGGCGATATTGCCGTTTCTGCCGTCCCGCACGGCACTGACCGGAACCATTGCCTTGAAGGTGACTGCAACCGTGCTGTCTTCGGTTACGTTCAGGGTGTAGGTGCTGCCGCTGTTGGCAACCGAATGACCGTTTACCGTCCACTCGTCAATCTCATAACCCTTATCGGGTTCTGCGGTGAAGACAACCTTAGTGCCGCCGTTGACCTGTGTGCCGGCTGCAACCGATGCACTCAGCGTGCCGCCCGCCGGCTGGCTGTACGTTACGGTGTACTCTCCTGCGCTGAACTGTGCTTCAACATGATATGCCGTTACGTTCGGCTTCGTGAGACAGCCGTTCTCGACCGTCCACGTCAGCGTATTGCCGTTACCGGCAACTGCCTTGCCGTTGACCGTCCAGCCGGTCACATTCTGACCTGCCGGCGGTACTGCTGTAAAGGTGAGCGACTCGCCGCCGCGTGCAGTTGTGCTGTTCTGTCCGTTTACGGTGACGTTATCACCGGTGGTGATGTTGTACTCGACCTGCTGGAACCTCGGTGCAATGTAAATCGAGCTTGCGCTGGTCGTATTCGGATAGATATAGGTTTCCGAATTGCCTGCTTCCTCGTCACGCATATTATTGACGTACCAGCCTTCGATTTCGTAACCCGGCTTTACCTCTGCCGTGAACTTGATCGGCACGCTTGCCGCAATATTCGCGCCGGTAGCCGCATCACCGAGGATAGACTCGCCGTTCGCAATGGCTTCACTCAAGTAGCCGCCTTCGCTTGTTTCGTGCGTCGGACCGAAGGTAATGCCGGTCACCAGCTTGACAAAGCGAACCTGAACCGTCGTTTCACCCTGCAGAGGACTCAGCGTCTTGCTCACTGCGGTATCCGCCGTGGTCTGGCCGTTGATGGTCCAGTCCTGTACGCGGTAGCCTGCGTTCGGCACCGCCGTAATCGTGATATCCGAGTCACGGTAGAAGATATGCGTACCTGCTTTGAGGTTCTCCTGCTCGTATGCGCGCATGCCCTTGCGGGTGATTTTTGCGGAAACCGTACCGCCGTCTCCCTCGTCACCGAGCGAATCAACGGACAGGGTGAAGTCGTACTGCGGGATCTCGGCTGCCGTAACAACGACGGTCTGATCTGCAGTAATCGGACCGGTCAGCTTGTAAAGCTGCTTCTCCTCCGGTTTCTGCTCAATCCCGCTTGTGATTGCATTGCCGTTCACCGTCCATGCAGTCAGCTCGTAACCGAAATGCGGCGCCGCGAGGAATTCCAGCATCGGCGTGTGCATGAATACAAAGCTGCCGCTGTTCAGCGAACCGTTCTGCGCGGTAATATCCGCATATGTGCCGGAGAACACGATAACCGGTTCCTTGCCGAACACAGCCGTCACCGCAGTATCTGCCGTGATATTCTTTACAGTCTCCGTGCGAGTACCCGACTGATAGGTATTCTGAGAATCATAATCAAACGTCTTGCCGCCAACGGTAAGGCTCTTAACGTAGTAGCCTTCCTCCGGCTCCGCCGTGATGGTAATCGCGCTGTCATAATCAACATGCGTGTTGGTACTGTCCTTCGTGATAGATACCTCGTTCACGCGCGTGCCCTTGACTGTAACCGCGCCGTTCTCAGCAGCTGCCGCCGTCACCTGCGGCTTCTCCGCGATATGCGCGATAACCTCAGTGGTCTTTTCCAGACTTGCGATGGAGGCCTTTGTCGAATCCTTTGCATCCGCTTCCGCACCAGTCCATTTAGAAACGTAGTAATTCTCGTTTACCGCAGCAGCAAACTCAATCGTCGAATAATTGCCGACCGTACTGCCGCTGGTAATCGCATTGCCGTTTTTAATCTTTGCGGTAACGGAAGCAATGTCTGCATTTATCGGGGCACCCTTTGCATCCACTGCCTTGAAGGTCAGCGTTACCTCCTGCGCCGCATTGATCACAGCCGTAACCGTATGCGTTCCAGTGATATTGCGCAGCGTAAACTGCTTCTGCGTACCCGAATTTGCGGCTTCCTTACCATCCACCTTCCACGTCTTGACCGTGTAGTTGCTGCCCAGATTTTCCAGTGCAAACGTTACTGCCGCACCTTCCGGCACCGCATTCAGATCTGCCGCTGTGCCGTCTGCCAGCTTCGCCGAGGTCTGCACGGACGGCAAGGTGCTGCCGGTTTCCGACTCGATGTTGAAGGTGAGCTTATAGGTGCCTGCCTTGCTGAACTCTACCGCTACCTTGCGGTCCTTCTGCACATTTTCCAGTGTCAGTGTGGACTCACGGTACAAATCGGTCGTACCCGGCCAGTAATACGGCTTTTCGTCCACCACCCAGCGTGCTACCGACATACCGCTGTTCGGCGCAGCCGTGAACGTCACATTTGTGCCTTCCGCAATCTTCTGTCCGGTCGTGACTGCACCACCGTCCTTCAGTGCTGCGGTCAGCTTACCGCCTTCGCCGCTGCTGAAGGTAATCGTGTGCGAATCACTGCTGAAGGCTACTTCTACGTCCAGCTTTTCCGTCAGCGCCGCTACCGTCAGTCGTTCGCCGACCTTTTTGCCGTTCGACAGAATCTCCGTCACCTTGTACTTTGTATTACCGGTAATGGACTGACCGTTGACCTTCCATTCCTTTACAATGAAACCGTCGTTGCTCTTGGCATCAAATATCAGCCTGGTGTTCTTAGCGATGTTCTTACCGCTTTCAAACTTCTGGTCGAGGTTGCCGCTGTTGTAGCTTGCACTAAGCGAGCCGCCTTCACCGGCGCGATAGGTTACGCTCAGGGTGTCCTGCTTGACAACCAGCATGCGCTTGGTCAGATTCAGCTCGTACTTCTCGAGCAGCGACTTCACAGCCTCGTCCTCACCGTTGACCGCAATCGTTACCTCAAAGCGGCCGCTGACGTTCTTTCGATTGCCCTTGTCATCATACAGCGCACATACGGCTGTAATTGCCGACGGCAGGGAGTCACCTGTCTCCAGCGCATCCGCTTTGACCACCAATGCGCTCTTGCTGTCCGGTGCCTCTGTCGAAGTATGCTCGCTGTTATCCTTATCCCAGGTTACATACAGCTCCAACGGCTTGCGCTTTACCGTAATGGTCGTGGAGGCCAGCTTGGTGCGCTTGGAAGTATCGCTGTAATTCTGGTATGCCGTGATGATATAGGTTCCCGCCTTCTCCGGTCGGAAAGTGCTGTCAGTGATAGCCGTTTCCGTACTCTCGCTCTGACCGGACTGACGCCATGTGTAGGTGATATTTTCCGTAACCTCTGTTTTGCTGCCTGCGGTAACACCCTTGTTATCTTTCGTTACAGTCTGCTGCTGCACGGTCAGATCAACCGGCGTACCGTATACGCTCGTAATCTTGTTTTCTCCGTCGGCCTTGCTTTCAAGCGTGTAAACGGTCTCCGTTGTGCTGGCAGCGCCGTCCTCTACACTCTGCACGCCTGCCAGATAATATACCGTCTCACTTGTCAAGCCGCCGGTCGCAGTGGTCGTGATGGCATACAGACCGGCTGTCGGTGCGGTCCACGTTTTGCTGTCCGTGCCGCTGCTGTTTGTTCTGCCGACAATCGTGCTGACCGTGCCGTCCGACGTGTTCGTAATCGTCAGCGTGTACTCCACATTGCCGAGTGCAGAGCCGTTCTTTTCCGCCTTTTCCGCCGTTTTCGTCGTCAGGGTCAGCGCCGTACCGGAACCCGGCGTAGAGGTAGTAACCCTATTTTCAACCGTAGTTTCCTTTGTTACCAGTGTGAAGGAAGGCTCCTCATAATTGCCCAGCTTCGTCTGCTGTGTGCAGGTCAGCTCGGTCCGTTCATAGCTGTTCTCTGTCTTCTTCACCAGCTGATAATACTTGACGGTATAGGTGTCCTCTTCCGCACCGGCGCTACCACTGGTCGACTTAGCCATTGTACTGAGAATATAGCGGTCAAACGTGGTTTCGTTCTCCGTCACAGTATCCTTACCGTGAATCAGGTACTGCTCGCCGTTCCGGTACTTGCTTTCGTCGTATTCCGCGTCTGTCGGTACATTCGTTTCGCTGGCCAGCGTAAACGCTTTTGCTTTTGCGTTTTCGTTTTCGTTTTTGTCTATCACCACGGTTTCCGGCGTAATTGTACTCGGCACCGTTACTGCCGTCTCACCGTTCTTCCACTGATAGGTGGTATTCATGGTGAGTTTCGAACCTACGGTATACGTCTCGCCAGTCTTTGTTACGGCGTAGTATACGGTCGATATCGAACCGTCATCTTCCTTCTTTTCATCGATGCCGACATATCCCTGTACCGCACCCGCTTGATTGCTTACCTTGTAAACATTCAGCGTCATGCCATCGACTTCTACGGTGCACGGAACGGTTGTCTCTACGGATTCTGTCGTGGTTTTAACCGTGTTGAAATTACTCTGACCGATATACGGCTTCTCCTGAGTGCCGCTGCCCTCCGAAGTACCGGATACCGTCAAACCGGCGGTTGCCTGCGGTGTACCAACCGTCAGCGTTGCCGCATCGCTGTAGAACGAAATGGGCGTTCTTGCGCCGTCATAACATGTTACCACGCAGCGGTACATCGCACCGTTCAGGTCACTCGTTACCGACTTTACAGTATAGCTGTCCTTAGCTGCCCCTTCAATATTGCCCCACTTTTTGCCCGGCAGACGCTGCTGCCACTGGTATCTCGTGCTGCTGTACTCAGCAGGTACAGAAGCCAGTACATTGAAGGTCGCCGAGCCGTTCATCTGAACGGTTACGTTATCCGGTCCGTTGATGTCCGGACGGCTCTTATCATTTGCCAGAGTTGTACCGGCAATAATCTCGCTTTCAACCGATTCTTCCTGACTGGTGTAATATCCCGAGGTAATCGCATACCGATACTTCGTATTAGGTGCAAGATCCTTCAGCGTGTACTCATACTGACCACTCGAAGATTCAGCCGCATCCACAGTATCAATCAATACGAACGGTTCTTCCTTATTATCTTCAAGATAGCGGTAAATCTTGTAATACTCTGCCGGACGGTCGCCGGATTCCCACGACAGCACCATGCTGTTGGTGGTCTGCTCGCTCAGCGACAGATCCTGCGCCGGAGACGGCGGTGCCGTCACATTGCTGACAACATAGCCCAGTACCGGTACTTCATCGCCGTTGAACGGTACCGTCCATGTGCCGAAGCTCCAGTCAAAGTTATAGCGCGAATCACCGCCGCCGGTAACAGAGCCCAGCTTGGTAATCGTATTGGTGTTTACCTTTTCGGTTCCGGCGCTTGCTCCCCAGTGATAGCCGCCGCCAGCCTTGAAGCCACCAACTACACCATACATCTGCACCGAACCCTCATAGGAGTACTCAAAGTTTACGCCGCTGCTGGTTGCAGTCGTAAAACTCTGCAGCTGTGTACCCGAATCTTTGTAATGACCAACTTTACCGGATTGCTCCGAATGCGAACCGCTCGGCAGACTGGAACGATACGTATTCGGCTGACCGGATGTGCCCAGATGCAGGTTGCTGCCAATCTGCTGCATACCCTCGTACGCCGAAGCAGCCTTATTATAAGTATCTACCGAAACCATGTTCATCGAAGGATTACCCGGAACCGCCAGCGTCATAGAACTGGTCAGCTTCGGCGAATTTCCCTTCTTTGTGCCATCCGGATACTTCACCTGATACTCGTAATATGTCATCGGTGTTGCATACATGAGCACCATATTGTCGTTCGTATCATTAGAATACTCGACCGTTATTTCCTTGCTTGTAGATTTTGTTGCACCAACAGTAAAGGTATGACTGGTATTAAATTCAACACCACCGCCGGTCTCAATCAGCGGTGCAACATATTCAAAGCCCGCCATGATATCAAAACCAAACGAACCGGATGCCGTTACTGCTACAGTATTATCCTTACTGTATCCGATTCCGGTCTGCGAGTTTCCGATATCGCCGTCATTCACCTCAGCGAAATGCGGCGACGCTTCCAGAATCGCCATTACCTTCGGGTCGGTGTAGCCGGTGCTGACGCTTTTGATCTTCGCGAGCATGGCATCGTTGTTTACATCTGCCGTTGCAATCGCCAGATTGCAGTTGCTCTTGTCATAGTATGTCCAGTCATCCTCCCAGCGGCTGAACGTGCTGCCAGCCGAGCCTTTGTAAAGCTGACCGATCTTCAAAAACTGCTTGTCGAAGGTCTCCTGCTTGCGGTACTCAACGTAGTATACCTGTTCCATGCCCTGCTTGTTGCCGTCAAAATTGCCGACAGCATAGTCCAGAATACCGCTGTTGTTGATGAGTCGGCCGCCCAGCCAGCGGTCATGGCCCTTATCCGAGCCTTCCAGGATAGACATCTGCTTGCCGTTCGCCGGGTCAACTTTATACATACTGCCGGAAATGAACAGATATTCCTGGGTGTTCACGCCGTCCGCTGCAACAGCCGCTACCGCGATCGGATTCTGCACATCGTCACCCTTGGTGCCGGTATTGGTAAAGCCGTTGGTGACAACTTCGGTGGCCTTGCATTTCTCTGTCCACGAATTATCCTTCGTGCTGTACTGATAGCTGTATGCCAGCAGCTTGCTCTTGTCAAACTCGCAGTCCTGATAACTATCCTTCTTATCGTAGTAGCCAACCGCAACGACTTCCGGCGGCATGCTGCCGCTCGGCGCATCACTGACATAACCGATGGTTACGCCTGCAAAGCGGGCACGGCCTTTTGCGCCGTCACTGCTACTCAGCAGTGTTTTTTTCATCATCTGCTGCCATTTATTATCGTTATTGGTATCGTTATTGGTATCGTCATTGTAGTCGTAGACCGTCAGATAGGATTTCTCGTAGTCGGTATACTTGCCATACTTTGTCTCCTTCAGGTCATTGACATTGACCGTCATTGCCAGCTCGTCGATACCGTCCATATCCACGTCGCCGACTTCCATATCAACGCTCAGATGCGCACGCAGCTCGTTATCGCCGTTGCCGTCGTGGTACAGCATGGCCTTCAGCGCCTCTCGGCCGCCGTCGATGACGTCACCGAGGTTGATTACGCGACCCTTGTCAGTCAGTGTGCTGCCGCTGAACGTATACTCCTTAATGCTGTCTACCGTATCCGTATTCTGGTTATTGCCCGGCGTGTAAACCATCAGGGTGTCCTTGCCGTCACCGTCAAAGTCGCCTGCGGCCAGACTCAACATAGCGCGGGTCTGGTAGAATTTCAGTTTCTTGATGTATTCACTGTCGTTTCCATCACCAATCTGGACAACGTCCGATACTCTGCGGTCCTTGTTCGTCACATACAGGCGAAGCCGTTCCGAACTTTTATCAAATACCAGATTCGCAATATATTCATCCTTGCCGGTGCCGTTCGGATCAAATGCCACAGTCGCAATACGCTCGGCATTGCCGACATCGGTCGAGTTGCTCCACCGGAACGTAGACATCTTACTGCCCTTGCCGTTGGCTGCACCCTCGTATGTCGTCTGGAACTCATCCGAGTCCACGCCGGCTACAACCAGCTCGTGGTTCTGGAACAGCGGAACCCATCCCAGCGTGCCATATGGGTTATTCCGCAGTGTGTCCTTGTCTGTTATGCCCGTTTTTTCTTCCGTGGGCAGACCAAAGCCATCTGTTGCTGCTGCAGTATCCGCTGCCGCCGCCTGCGGCAGCACGATCTGCGGCAGCAGACCCGCCAGCATACTGCATATCAGCAGCAAACTGCAAATTCGTTTTTTCATCTTTCTTCCTCCTTGCCTTATGAAATAAACGGTTTCCACGGCTTTCCCCTTGCTTTACCGCGGAGCACCGTCCGAGGATACAGGTATTTCACCGTACTTTCAGTATAAGGGCAAAAAGGCGGCGGACGGCGAAGGTACCAAATTTGTTACCTTCGCCGTCCGCTGTAAATATTCAATTATTGCTCCTCGAGCCGATAGCCACTGCTGCGGTACGAATTGACCGTGACCCTTGCATCCTCGCCGCCGAGCTTCTGCTTAAGCCGTGAGATCGTCATGCGCACGGCATGCGGGTCGGCTCCCATCGGCTGCTGCCAGACCGCCTCGTACAGCTCCTGCGCGCTGACGCTGCGGTTCGGGTGCCGCGCCAGATACAGCAGCGCCGCAAACTCCTTCTGCGTCAGGTTCAGGTCGGTCTCTCCGATGTACGCGCGTCCGCTCAGCAGATTCATCTGCAACGGGCCAAGCCGTACTGCGCGTTCCTTCGGGTGCGCCGCACGCAGACGCGCTTCCACGCGGGCCATGAACACCTCCAGATCATACGGCTTTGTCAGATAATCGTCTCCGCCTGCGGTCAGACCCTTGACGATATCCTCATTTTCGCCCATAGCGGTCAGGAACAGGATCGGCACATCGTATTCCTGCTTGATCTCGCGGCACAGCGCCACGCCGTCGCCGTCCGGCAGAAGAATATCCAGCACGATCAAGTCCACCGCGTGAAAGCACAGCAGCTCCCGGCACTTGTGTGCAGTTTCCGCCTGCAGGGTGCGGTAACCGCGCATGTGCAGTGCCGCGTCGTTGATCGCCATGATGTGCGGGTTGTCCTCCACCAGCAAAATCAGTTTATCTTCCACAATCGTTCTCTCCTTGTGTTTTGAGCGGCTTTTTCGGCAGTTCGAGCCGGAACACCGTACCGTCTGCATCGGTGTGCTCCACCTCGAGCAAGCCGTGGTGAATCTTCATTGCGTCCGCGCAGATCGTCAGGCCAATACCGCTGCCTCCATCACCGCTGCAGCCCTTCTCAAAGATATGCGGCAGCAGGTCGGGTGCAATGCCGCTGCCGGTGTCGCTCACACGCAGGCACACCCACTCGCCCTCGTCCGCAATGCGGTAGGCGATCACGCCGTTCTCCGTGTGACGGTTGGCATTGACCGTCAGGTTGATGAGCACCTGCGGGAACTTGGTGTAAACGGCGTTCAGCTCGCTCATCTTGGTACCCTCTTCGCGGTGCTTGCGGGCCAGCAGCTTCAGCAGCTTGCCTGCGGTCAACTCACCGTCGCCGGTGGTGGAGTGGTGCAGGAAAATAACATGGCCGCTCTGCTCGCCGCCGATGGCATAACCGCGGGCGCGCATCTCTTCCAGCACGTAGCGGTCGCCTACAGCGGTGCGGGCGGTGTCAATGCCAATGGACTGCATATACTTCATAAAGCCCAGGTTGGACATAACCGTCACCACGGCGGTATTTCCGTCCAGGCGGCCGCGGTCTTTCATATCCTTGGCAACCAGCGCAATGATCTTGTCGCCGTCAATCTCTGCGCCCTTTTCATCGCAGGCCAGGCAGCGGTCTGCATCGCCGTCAAAGGCAATGCCGCAGTCAAAGCCGCCTTCCACGACCTTCTTTTCCAGCCGGTCCAGGTGGGTGGAGCCGCAGCCATCGTTGACGGAAACGCCGTCATCCAGCGTGCCGGTAAAGCTGCACTGGCAGCCCAGGCGGGGGAACAGTTTCTGCGCCACCTTGGCAGAAGCACCATTGGCGCAGTCAAACAGCACATTCAGGCCGGAAAGATCTGCATCAATATGCTGCTCCAGAGCATCCACATAGTCATCCACAGCGGTATCCAGGCGGTGAACGCGGCCGATCTCGGCACCATCACAGATCTTGATATCCTCGCAGTTTTTGAAGATATGAGCCTCAATGCGGTTTTCTACTTCATCGGGCAGCTTGTAGCCATCGCCCTTGAAAATCTTGATGCCGTTGAACTCCATCGGGTTGTGGGAGGCCGAGATGACGACACCGGCGTCGGCGTTGTACTTGCGCACCAGATAGGCCACGGCGGGAGTGGGGACGACGCCCAGGCTCT
>ERZ826613.3763-NODE-3763-length-12139-cov-3.300563_pt1 | contig 12139 bp, 11 predicted proteins | sample MGYA00519925_ERZ826613 | MGnify/ENA primary metagenome ERZ826613 (study PRJEB31778, sample SAMEA3449236) | human gut metagenome | biome: human gut; feature: human-associated habitat; material: faeces | place: United Kingdom | collected 2010/2012 ... | reverse complement strand
CCCATATCTCTATTTTACTACTTTTTTCAAAAAAAGTAAATGCTGTTGCCCTGATTAAAAAAGTATATCATCTTGACGAAAATCTGCAAAAATGTTATAATAAAGTATATTTTTATCCGTTGGAGGGATTAGATTGAAGGTTACACTTATCGCCCATACTCCATCACCTGAAAAAATTGTAGCCGCTGCAGCAAAACTTTGCTATTCTGACAGCGGATGCGAAAACATAATGGACGGGCTGACTGATGAAAAAACAAACAGCTTTGTAAAAATGCTTTCTGATATGGGACATGAAAGTCCGATTGAACATATATCATTTACTTTTGGTATTGAAGGAGTTTCACGCACTCTGCTGGCACAGATTACAAGACACAGAATTGCTTCATTTTCTGTACAGAGTCAAAGATATGTAAAGCAGGATAATTATGTTTATATTACTCCTCCTGCAATTGCTTCTGATAAAGAAATTCATGATATATTTGAAAAATCAATGAATGATTCTGTTACAGCTTATAATAATATAGCCGATAAACTTGAAGAAAAATATTATGGTGAATTCATTCAGAATGGTCTGAATGAAAAAGCAGCTCATTCAAAGGCTGAAAAGAAAGCCATAGAAGATGCAAGATATGTTTTGCCAAATGCTTGTGAAACTAAAATGGTTGTTACTATGAACGCAAGAAGTTTGATTAACTTTTTCAGACTCAGATGCTGTATGAGAGCACAATGGGAAATAAGGGAACTGGCTATGGAAATGTATAAAATCTGTTATTCAGTTGCACCATCTGTATTCTCATCTGCCGGACCTTCATGTTGTAACGGAGTTTGCGGTGAAGGAAAGATGTCATGCGGAAAAATAACAGAAGTAAGAAATGATTTTGAAAAGATTAGAGAGAGTATTAAAAAATGAAAAAAGGAAAGCTGATCGTTATTGACGGTCTTGACGGCTGCGGCAAATCTACCCAGTTTGAGCTTGCAGAAACAAAACTGAAAAGTTGCGGACACGCTGTAAAAAGTATAAGCTTTCCTGACTATAACAACCCTTCATCATCTCTGGTGAAAATGTACTTAAACGGTGAATTTTCTGATAATCCTGATGATGTAAATGCATATGCCGCATCAAGCTTTTATGCTGTTGACAGATATGCGAGTTATATGCAATACTGGAAAGATGATTATAATAGCGGTAATATTATACTTGCCGCAAGGTATGTGAGTTCAAACGCTATTCACCAGATGTCCAAGCTTGATTTTGGAAAATGGGATGAGTATCTTGGATGGTTGTATGATTATGAATATGGTAAGCTCGGACTTCCGGTGGCTGATAAAACAATTTTTCTTGATATGCCGATAGAAATATCACAGAAATTTCTTTCAAAACGTTATAATGGTGACAATGCCAAAAAAGATATCCATGAATCGCATACGGACTACTTGCAGAGGTGCCGTAAATCGGCATTGTATGCCGCAGATAAGCTTTCATGGAGTGTTATTGAATGCAGCAAAGACGGCATCCCAATGACAATTGAACAAATATCTTCCATGATAATAAATGAAATATCAGAGGTAATTTAATGCTTGAATTTAGAGAAATAACCATAAATGACAGAGAGTGGATAAATTCTTTATTAAGGAAATCTGATTTCATGGGCTGTGAATACAGCTTTGCCAATAATATGGCGTGGCGAAGAATGAATAATTCGCTTATAACAAGATTTGAAGACTTTTATATTATAAAATCAGAAGATGATCATAATATTTACTGTACATTTCCCGCGGGAAGCGGAGATTACAAACTTCTCTTTGATGAACTGCAAAAATATTCCGACTATGTAAATAAAACCCTGATTATAACTGGAGTTACAGAATCCAGTAAGCTTATGATAGGCAAATATTCAGACTGGACATATACAATGAAACTTGATGAAGGAAATAGTGACTATATATATTTGGCTGATGACCTTATAAATCTCAAGGGTAAGAAATATCATAAAAAGCGTAATCACTTATCTAAAATAAACAATTATAACTGGGAATTTCATCCCATGACTGAAAAGGATTTTGATGAATGTATTGCTTTCAGTGCAGAAACTTATAATGACAAAAAAGGTTATGATGATCATTCGAGTGTAGTAGAGCAATTTGCAATTCACACATTTTTTACCTACTTTAATGAAATGGAACTCAAAGGCGGAGTAATAACAATAGATGGTAAAGTCAGAGCCTTTACAATAGGAGAAAAGCTCAGTAGTAATACTCTTTGTGTTCATATTGAAAAAGCAGACGCAGAAGTAAACGGATTGTATCCTGCCATAAATAATGAATTTGTCAAGTATGCATCCGGCGAACTTAAATATGTGAACAGGGAGGAAGATCTGGGAATAGAAGGGTTAAGACAGGCTAAAAGATCATATTTTCCGGTCTTTATGCTTGATAAGTACACACTGACAATAAATAAGTAAGGAGCAGAATAAATGATATATGTTTTTTTAGCAGACGGATTTGAAGAAGTAGAGGCATTAACACCAGTTGATATGATGAGAAGAGCAGGCCTTAAAGTAGTAACTGTTGGCGTTGGCAGACAGATTATAAGAGGTTCACATGGTATTTTCGTCACAACCGACATTGATGATAAGGATCTTGTTCTTGATGATTCTATTGATATGATTTTTTTACCAGGTGGTATGCCGGGAACACTGAATCTTGAAAAGTCAGATTATGTTCAGAAATCTATAGACTATTGTGTAAATAATGATAAATATATAGCTGCAATTTGTGCCGCACCATCAATACTTGGTCACAGAGGATTGCTTAACGGGAAAAATGCAGTATGCTATCCAGGATTTGAAGATGAACTGAAAGGTGCATCGGTTTTAAAAGATGCTGTTTGCATAGACGAAAGAATAATCACCTCAAGAGGTGCCGGAACTGCAATGAAATTGTCATTTGAAATTGTGAAACTGCTGGTATCTGAAGAAAAGGCAAATGAACTCAAGGCATCTATTATATACAATGAATAATATAAGTAAAAAGCAAATGCGTTCTGACAGGAAAAACGCAAGGGGAAGTCTTGATCCTAAGATAAAAAATCAGATGGATAAAATGATATTTGATAATCTTCTGAGTATAGATAAATTTAAAAAAGCAGAATTTGTTCTGGTTTACATTTCAACACAAATTGAAGTGAACACAAAAGAAATTATTGAATATTGTCTTGAGACAGATAAAAAAGTTGCTGTTCCTAGGTGTATAGAAAATCATAAAATGAATTTTTATTTATATAACAATGAAACACCTATGGAGGTTTCAGGATACGGAATTTCAGAACCAATTGCAGATGAATCGTGCCTTGTAAATAATTTTGATGCTGATAATACGGTATGTATTGTTCCGGGATTGTCATATGATAAATCAGGCTATCGTCTTGGATATGGTGGGGGATATTATGACAGATTTCTTTCAGAGCATCAGAATATAACAACAATAGGACTGTGTTATAGTTTTGATTTTATGGATAAGTTAATTACTGATAAATATGATATAGCTGTTGATTATGTTGTAACTGAAAAGTTCACGGAGGTGTGTAATGGAAAATAAAAGGGGCAATTTTGAAAAGGATAAAATACTTGAAGATATTCTTGACAATGTCAGCAAAGGGACAACCGGACAATCATCATATTCGAGAACACAGTATTCAAGAAAAAACACTTCCAGGAATTCGGGCGGAAGTAATATACCAAGAAAAACAATCAATCCTGCCGCAAGAACGAGCAGTATAAGCAACACTGGTTTTGCAACTGCAAACAAAACTTCGACTAATTATACAGAGAAAATACCTGATAATAGCGAAAATACAGGCTATCAGGAAAGAACAGTCAGTATTCGCCGTCCTGCTTCAGATACAGGAAATCTTTCAAATGCCGGAAGAGTTTCTGAACGTACAGGTATGCGTAATACAAATTATACCCGACGTCAGTCGATTCCGGAAAATCAGCATACAACCAAAACAAGCACTAAAATTCCTGCTGGAGAATCGGTTACTATGGAAAGGAAAGCTCCGGTCCGTAGAAAGTCCAGAAGGCGTTCCGGAAGATTGCCGATCATTCTTATGCTTACAACATTTATCGTAACAGTTGCTATTTGTCTTTCCGTTCTGATAATCGCTGTCGGACGTGATATGCTTGCAATCGGCAAAGATGAATCCATTAAAATGGTTACTATCACTGAGGGAGCGGATGCTAAGAAAGTTGCACAAATATTATATGATGAAAAAATAATAAAAATACCTAAAGCATTTGAAGTTATTTCCAAAATGAGTAATGCAGATAAGGATTTCATACCTGGTGAATATGAACTGAGTCCGAGCGATGCATATGAAACCATAATAACTAAGCTTACAACAGATATGTCTGAAATCAAAGAATCTGTTGACATAACATTTGTTGAAGGAATAAGTATATATGATGCGGCGCAGAAACTGGAAGAAGAAGGTGTCTGCGATGCTGAAAGATTTATTTATTATTTTAATGCCGGCGGATATGGTTTTGAGTTTGAAAACAGATTGCCGACAAATACTGCTTCAAAATTTTACAGAATGGAAGGATATTTATTCCCTGATACTTATAGTTTTTACCTTGATTCAGATCCGGAATCAGTATGCATGAAAATATATCAGAATTTTGAAAATAAAATGACTGATGAATACTATAAGCAGATGGATAAAATGGGGATGACTCTTGATGAAGTTATAACTCTTGCATCTATAGTTCAAAAAGAAGCACATGAGGCTGAATCTATGAAGAAAATTGCTTCAGTATTTGAAAACAGACTGGCAGATCCTGATGATTTTCCAAAGCTTGAATCAGACCCTACAACATACTATGTTGATGAAGTAATAAGACCTAATATCGAAATTCCGTCTGATGCAATTTTTGAAGCATATGATACATATAAAGGAAATGGACTGCCCCCGGGAGCAATTTGTAATCCTGGAATTGATGCTATTAAAGCAGTTTTGTATCCTGATAAAACGAATTATTATTTCTTCTGTGCCAATATTGATACAAATGAAATATATTATGCTGAAACCAATGATGAGCATGAGCAGAATCTTGAAACTATCCGTCAGGAACAGGCATATGCGGATAATGGTGAAAATGGAGATGAAGAATATTGATTAACTATGATGAACTGGAAGTGCTGGCACCTGCCGGAGATTTTGAACGCTTTCAGGCAGCACTAGATTATGGTGCTGATGCTATATATCTCGGTGGTAAAACATTTGGCATGCGTGCATCGCCGGCAAATTTTGATTTTGAACAATTAAATGAAGCTGTGAAGCTTGCACACTCAAAAAACAAAAAGGTTTACCTGACTTGTAATACACTTCCGAGAAATAATGAAGTACCACAGTTTGAAGAATTTATAAAAAGTGTTGCCGCATGTAATATTGATGCTGTAATTGTTGCTGATCTCGGACTTATGTCACTCATAAAAAAATACACGCCTGATATGGAAATACATATGTCCACTCAGACTGGTATTGTAAACTATCAGACCGCCAATGTTTTGTATAATATGGGTGCTAAAAGGGTTGTTTTGGCAAGAGAATTATCATTGGAGGAAATCGCTGAAATTCGTGCAAAATCTCCTGCTGATATGGAAATTGAAGTTTTTGTACATGGAGCAATGTGTGTTTCCTTTTCAGGAAGATGCCTTCTTTCAAGTTATCTTGTAAATCGTGATGCAAATCATGGTGAATGTGCTCAGCCTTGTCGGTGGGGATATCATCTTATGGAGGAAAAAAGAGAAGGGGAGTTTTATCCTGTTTTTGAAGATGAACAGGGAACGTATATTTTAAATGCCAAAGATCTTTGCATGATAAATCACATTGAACAACTTGCAGAAGCTGGTGTAACAAGTCTTAAAATAGAAGGTCGTGCTAAGTCAGCCTACTATGTATCTGTAGTCACAAACGCTTACAGAATGGCTGTGGATTGGCACAAAAGCAATCCTGGTCAGCCACTTCCAGAATGGATATCTGATGAAGTTTTTAAAGTCAGCCATAGAAAGTATTGCACAGGTTTCTTTTTCGGCCATCCGAAAAATTGTCAGTATTATGAAACAAGCGGATATGTAAGAAATTATGATGTTGTTGCTGTAATTGACAAATGTGAAAATGGAATTGTGTATGCAACACAACGTAACAGATTCTTTTTGGGAGATACTCTGGAAATATTAGCTCCTGGACAGAAACCATTTGTCTTCAAGCCAGAATTAATCTGGAATGAGAATAATGAAGAAATTGATACGGTAAATCATGCAATGATGAAATTCAGATTTAAATGTGAAATAGAATTTCCACCAAGATCAATCATAAGAAAACAGTTATAAAAATGATGAATTGGAGTATTGTAATGCTCCGATTTTCATTCTGAAGATAAAAAACAAATTTAATTTTAATCTATATGGCTTGACTTTTATGCTAAGCTGCGTTATAATAATATGCGTGGTGTTTAACACCTTTTCCAACCACAGTAAAAAATGTGGTTGGTTTTTATATTATGTGTTCGGAGGTCACTTGAATTATGAAAATCATTAAAAGAAGCGGTACAGAAGTAGGATTTGACAGAGTAAAAATTATTGCTGCTGTTAGTAAAGCTAATAAAGAAGCACCTGAAAGTGACAGATTATCCGAACAGCAGATCAATGACATTTCTTATAATGTCGAAAATATATGCACTTCATTAAATCGTACATTAAATGTTGAAGAAATACAGGATCTGGTAGAAAATCAGATTATGAATCTTAAATATTTTGAAGTTGCAAGAAAATATATTACTTATCGTTATAAAAGATCGCTTGTAAGAAAATCCAATTCAACAGATAAGCAGATACTAAGTCTTATAGAATGTGATAATGAAGAGGTTAAGCAGGAAAATTCAAATAAAAATCCTGTAATTAACAGTGTTCAGCGTGATTATATGGCAGGAGAAGTGAGCAAAGATATTACAAAGCGTTTTCTTCTTTCCGATGACATTGTAAAAGCTCATGAAGAAGGTATTATACATTTTCATGATTCAGATTACTTTGCTCAGCATATGCATAACTGCTGTCTTGTTAATCTGGAAGATATGCTTCAGAATGGCACTGTTATCAGCGAAACAATGATAGAGCGTCCTAAGAGCTTTTCAACAGCTTGTAATGTTGCAACACAGATAATAGCACAAGTTGCAAGTTCACAGTATGGCGGACAGAGTATCACATTATCGCATCTTGCACCATTTGTTGATGTGAGCAGACAGAAGTTGAAGAGAATAGTTGCTGAAGAGTTCAGTCAGACCGGACTGGAACTGGATCAAAATAAGATAGATGAGGTTGCTGAACTTCGTGTAAGAGAAGAAATCAAACGTGGAGTACAGATGATCCAGTATCAGGTTATTACACTTATGACTACAAATGGTCAGGCACCATTTGTAACAGTCTTTATGTATCTTGATGAAGTTGCAGAGGGAAGGCTCAGAGATGATTTGGCTCTTGTGATTGAGGAAATGCTTCGTCAGAGAATACTGGGGGTTAAAAATGAAAAGGGAATATATGTTACTCCTGCTTTTCCAAAACTGATATATGTTCTTGAAGAAGACAACATAAAAGAGGGAACCAAATACTGGAATATTACACGTTTGGCTGCTGAATGTACAGCAAAGAGAATGGTTCCGGATTATATTTCCGAAAAGAAAATGCTTGAATATAAAGTAGACAAAAATGGTGAAGGACATTGTTATCCTTGTATGGGATGCAGGAGCTTTCTTACTCCATATATTGATGAAAATGGTAAACCTAAATATTACGGACGTTTCAATCAGGGAGTTGTAACGATCAACCTTGTTGATGTCGCTTGTTCTTCAAAAGGTGATATGGACAAGTTCTGGGAAATTCTTGATGAAAGACTGGAATTATGCAAGAATGCGTTAATGGCACGTCATGAAAGATTGCTTGGCACTGCATCAGATGTAGCTCCAATTCTCTGGCAATATGGTGCATTGGCACGTCTTAAAAAGGGAGAAGTTATTGATAAGCTTTTGTTTGGAGGATATTCAACTATATCATTGGGATATGCCGGACTTTGTGAATGTACAAAATATATGACAGGAAAATCACATACAGATCCTGAAGCCACACCATTTGCACTTAAAGTCATGCAGCGTTTGAATGATGCTTGTGATGAATGGAAAGTTAAAGAAAATATTGATTTCAGCATATATGGAACACCATTGGAATCTACTACATATAAATTTGCAAAATGTCTGCAAAAACGTTTTGGAATTATTCCTGGTGTAACAGATAAAAATTATATAACAAACAGCTATCATGTTCATGTAACGGAAGAAATTGATGCATTCAGCAAACTTTCATTTGAATCACAGTTCCAGAAACTTTCACCTGGTGGTGCTGTAAGCTATGTTGAAGTACCTGATATGCAGAACAATATAGATGCTGTTTTAGCAGTTATGCAGCATATTTATGAAAATATTATGTATGCAGAACTTAATACAAAAAGTGATTATTGTCAGGTTTGCGGTTATGAAGGAGAAATTAAAATCGTAACAGATGATGATGGTAAGCTCATATGGAGATGTCCTAATTGCGGTAATACTGATCAGAACCGTATGAATGTTGCAAGACGTACCTGTGGATATATCGGAACACAGTTCTGGAATCAGGGAAGAACGCAGGAAATCATGGAAAGGGTAATGCATCTCTAAAAGTAATACAAATAGGGAAGTGCGTTAATTGTGTATTATGGTGCCATAAAAAAATACGATATAGCGAATGGACTTGGTGTCAGGGTTTCGTTATTTGTATCAGGCTGTACTCACAAGTGTAAAGGCTGTTTTAATCCTGAAACTTGGGATTTTAATTATGGCACATTATATACACATGAAACACAACTGGAAATTATTGATGCACTAAATCATCCATATATAGCTGGGCTTACACTTATCGGTGGAGAACCATTGGAACCATCAAATCAAAGAATTTTAGTCGAACTTGTAAAAGCTGTAAAACAGCAATTTCCTGAAAAAAATATTTGGTGTTACACCGGTTATAACTTTGAAAATGATATTATAAGCTCTGAAGGCTGTGCAAGGTGTGAAGTTACTGGTGAGTTGCTTAGTTATATTGATATTTTGGTGGACGGCGAATTTCAAATAGATAGAAAAAATATTAGTTTGAAGTTTCGCGGATCGGAGAATCAACATATTATTCTTGTGCAGGAATCATTAAAACAAGCTAAAACAATATTATCAGAATTAAATTAAAAAAGACTACATATACAATATGTAGTCTTTTTTATTATACAGGAAAAGTGATTATAAAACTCGTTATGTTATCTTTGTTTATTGCAGTTATATGACCCTTATGCGATTCCACTATTGATTTGGCAATATTCAAGCCGAGTCCGGAACCTCCTGTTTTTCTGTTTCGTGAATCGTCAATACGATAGAATCTGTCAAATATTTTTTCGATTTGTTCCTGTTTTATATTTTCACTTGAATTTGAAACTGTAAGGCATATTGAAGAAGATTTATTTTTTGAAAGCGTAACTTTTATAAATCCATTTTCAGTAGAGTATTTTAAGGCATTATCCATCAGGATATTCATAAGCTGAGTTATTTTATCCTCATCTCCAACAATATCAAGATTATCTGTGATATCTGAAAGAAGAATTTTATTATTTTCAAATACCAGTGGCTCAAACTGTAAACATACACTTGAAATCGTATTGCTTAAATTGAATGTATTGTAAACCATTTTTATTTTATTTGAATCATATTTGGCTATAAACAGAAGATTATTAACTAACTTAGCCATTCTTTCAGTTTCATTTTTGATATAGTTGAGCCATTTAGACTGCTCTTTAACCATTGATTCCGGACTGGAAAGAATAACATCTGTATTTGTTGAAATAACAGTAAGCGGAGTTTTAAGTTCATGTGATGCATCAGCAATAAATTGTTTCTGCTGATTCCATGCTTTATCAACAGGTTTAATAGTCCAGTTTGCAAGAACAACGCTGATAAAGAAAATTAAAATCAAACCCGAACCAGCAATAATAGCAAATATAAATAGCAGTCGGTTTAATGTATTTATTTCAAGTGTTCTGTCTAAGAAAACAATGGAATATTTCATTTTAGGTGGTTCGTACTGAAACAAATATCTGTATTTTCCTTCGCCAATGGTTATTTTACCACGTTTCTTCTTAGAATTGTATATATTGATTATTGCTTTTCTGACCAATTCATCATTTTCATTATCGCAAAGTTCATATGAAATGGACGATATATCATCTATATTTTTAAACTCAGCATAAATATATGACCTCTTAACCTTTCCCTTAAACGGATCTGGTTCTTTCATATCCGGTTTATTCATACCGCTTTTTTTGCTTTCTGAAACAGTTGATGATGTCGCGGTATTTTGTTTTGAACTGATTTTAGTAGTACTTGAAGTGATTTTTTCGGTTTTTTTATTTGTTTGCGACTCTGAAGGGAATATATCATTTTTCTCCACGTCATTTCTGTTATCATTATGATAAATATCAGTTATTTCCGGTGAAGGTTCTTTTGATTTATCTGTTATAACCGCAGGTGCATCGGTAATTTCATTTTTATTTGTTTCAGCAGGTTCAGTCTGGATACTTTCAGTAGGAGCATTTGTTGCTTCGGTAGACTGTTCCGGAAACTGGTGGTTATCATCTTTTGGCGGATTATCATCACGCTTTGACGGGTCATCATCAGGAAACGGGGGATAATATGGAGGATATTCATTATTATCGTTATTGTCGTGCCAGTAATAATTAGGATTTTCATCATTGTTATTGTAAAACTGAAAACTAAGCGGATAAACAATGTTTTCATCGTTGCAATATGAGTTTTCCAAACCAATTGATTCATCGTTTCTGTCCATTTTTTTCTGCTCTGCAATGGAATCCATAATTTCATTTGAAATATTAACTTCAGAATTATACATCAGTACAAAAATAGCAGTCAGAATCCCAAATAACACACTCGATAAAATGCACATATTTACCGTAATAAATCGGCGCCTGAGACGTTTGATCATTTTAAACTCCAATCCACATAAGCAAAACTTATGTTAATTCTTCTAAACGATATCCAACGCCCCGAATAGTTTTAATAACTGAATATGAATTAATATGATTTAACTTTTTTCTTAAAAACGAAATATATACCTCGACATTATTATATTCAGCGTCTGTTTCATAACCCCATACTTTTTCAAGAAGGATTTCCTTACTTATTACTTTATTCGGGTTACTGATAAAGACTTCCATAATACTGAATTCTTTTAATCCTAAATGAAGAGAGGCAGAATTACAGCTCAGTTCATAGGTCTGAAGATTAAGTGAAATATCCGAAAAACTAAGTATATTTTGATTAACGGATTTGTTCGTACGTCTTTGCAGACAACGTATGCGAGCCATAAGTTCATCAACAGAAAACGGTTTGGTGATATAATCATCCGCACCATAATCAAGACCCTGAACCTTATCAGATATTTCATCTTTAGCTGTCAGCAATATAACCGGACACGAAATATTATTATTTCGTAGGTTTTTTAAAACATCTAATCCATTCATTTTTGGGAGCATTATATCTAAAATTATTAAATCATAAATATCTGTAAGTGCATTGTCAAAACCGCTTTCACCATCATAACAGGTATCAGCAAGATATTTATTTTTAATAAGCATATGGACCAGAGCATCTGCAATTGCTTCTTCATCTTCAACAACAAGAATTCTCATTATTTCCCCCTGAAATCAACCCTTCTTTTTGTATTTACGGGTTGAATGTTTGCTATTATTAATGTGATTTTTGTCATTTGCTTTATTATTTCGGTTTCTTTTGTAGTTCTGATGAGATTGCTTTTGATTCTGTCTTTTTGAATCAGACTTTCTGACAGAAACTTTATTTCCATTAATTTTTCCATTATTCATGGAATTTATAACGTAATCAAGTTTACTTTCCGGAACTTCAACAGTAGTAAAATCACTGTATATATTGATTTTGCCAAAATTTTTACCTGACATTCCGGTTGCATCAACCAATGC
>ERZ826613.3756-NODE-3756-length-12165-cov-4.104129_pt1 | contig 12165 bp, 7 predicted proteins | sample MGYA00519925_ERZ826613 | MGnify/ENA primary metagenome ERZ826613 (study PRJEB31778, sample SAMEA3449236) | human gut metagenome | biome: human gut; feature: human-associated habitat; material: faeces | place: United Kingdom | collected 2010/2012 ... | reverse complement strand
TCATTTTTCAGTCAGAACGGAGGAGTTTTATGGCTAAACGAGGAAGTAATATTTATAAGCGAAAAGATGGTCGCTTTGAGGGACGTGTATCGGTCGGTTACAATGACAACGGTAAAATCAAGTATAAATCTGTGTATGCAAGAACGCTTTCAGAGGTAAAGGAAAAGATGTCAGAGATGTATTCAGTACGACAGAATCGTGCTGTTTCAGCAATAAAACTGACGGTTGCCGATGCAGCAGAGCAATGGCTTTCTTCAGCCAAAATTCGTGTTAAGGAGTCAAGTTATGCAAACTATGAGAATATTGTTTCAAAGCATATACTCCCGATTCTCGGCGGTGAGTACATGGCTAATATGACCACACAGAAACTTAATGATTTCATTCATCAAAAGTTAAATCATGGTCGCCTGAATGGTAAAGGCGGACTGTCGGCGAAGTCGGTGCGTGATATTATGACCGTTTACCGTGGCATTGAAACCTTTGCGTCAAGGGAATACAACATAAGAGAAACCTATTTTACAATGCCTAAAGCTGAGAAAAAACAGATGGATGTGCTGAATGCTTTTGAAAGAAAAAGACTTGAGTCTTATCTTTTGCACAACCAAAATAATACAAATATTTCCGTACTGCTTTGCCTGTTCACCGGACTTCGTGTGGGAGAATTATGCGGTTTGAAGTGGGGCGATATTGATTTTGAAAATGGAACTCTGTTGGTCAGCAGAACAGTTCAGAGGATAAACAAACACGGAAAGTCAGAAGTTGTTATTGGCTCGCCGAAAAGCAAGACATCGGTTCGTACTGTTCCGATTCCTGATTTTGTTATTGCAATTTTAAAGAAAAGGAAAAAGGATAACGATATTTTTATTATAACAGGAAATTGCAAACCAACTGAGCCGAGAACCATGCAAAATCGGTTCAAGTCAATTCTTAAAGTTTGCGGTATTCGGAATGTGAATTTCCATCTGCTCAGGCACACTTATGCAACTGTCTGCATTGAAAATGGATTTGATCCGAAAACGCTTAGCGAACTGCTCGGTCATGCGGACGCAAGCATAACTCTCAATCGTTATGTTCATTCATCAATGCAGATGAAGAAAAATTATGTAAGCCGTCTGAAACTTACCGCTTAATTTTTCAGCCGTCAGATTTTCGTAATTGTTTTTTTGGAACTGCCTGTTTTACGCTGTTTGCAGCTTGTATTTTACTAATGGGCGGAATTGACGAAAATGAAAAAGTCCTCTTTTATATTCTATTATATCACATTGTTCGCAGAAAATTTCTTGAAATATATGTAAATGTGTGATATTATGGAAAATACGGAGGTGTTCTGTATGATTAGGATTGCGGTTGTTGATGATGAACAGGAGCAAATAGATTTAAGGAAACACTGATTAAATCTTCCCATTACGCAGCAAATATGGTATAATAGAAAAAAGACAAAAAAGCAGGAGGAAAAGAGAAATGAGCCAGATGACATTCAGCGATTATGAGTACAGCCTGAGAAAGCGGAAAACGAAGCGGGAAGAATTCCTGGACATCATGAATGAGATTATTCCGTGGGAAGAATGGGTAGAATTTGTACGCCCGTATTACCCAAACGGCAAGCGTGGCAGACCAACAAAAGGAATCGAAAAAATGCTGCGGATGTATCTGTTGCAGATCTGGTTCAATCTCTCTGACGAGGGTGTGGAAGATGCAATCTATGACAGCTATGCATTTCGGAAATTCATGAATATCGACTTTATGGAGGAACAGGTTCCCGATGCAACAACGCTTCTGAAATTTCGTCATTTGCTGGAAGAAAACCATCTGGGGGAAGTGTTTTTCAAGGCGATCAATCGTGTGATGGAAGCCACTGGGCATATCATGCACGGCGGTACGATCGTAGATGCAACCATTATTTCTGCACCGAGTTCAACCAAAAATGCAGAGAAGAAACGGGATCTGGAAATGTATCAGACCAAAAAGGGAAATGTATGGAAATTCGGGATGAAATGCCACATTGGGGTGGATTCCGGAAGTGGTTTGGTGCATACAATCACAGCCACAGCAGCCAATGCACACGATATAACCGAAGCGCACAAATTACTGCGGGAGGACGATCATGTTGTATATGGGGACAGTGGGTATATTGGAATTGAGAAACGGGATGAAATCAAAAACAACGAACATTTTCGTAGGATCGATTTTCGCATCAACCGCCGTCCGAAAAGCCTGCCGCAAGTATCTGATCATGCGATTGACTGGGAACGTTACATCGAAAACCGAAAATCCGCTGTACGTTGCAAAGTAGAACATGCTTTTAAAATTATCAAAGACACATTTGGTTTTCGAAAAGTTCGATATCGTGGACTTGCGAAAAATTTCAACAAGCTGAATGTGCTATTTGCGTGTGCCAATCTGCTGATGGTAAAACGTGGACAAATAAAAAGTCAGAAGGCACTTATAAGGGGATAAGTGTACCCTTTTGCGGATAATCGGCTTCAAATGAAGCTTGAAAAGTTGAAAAACAGCAGTATTTTAGTCAAAATACTGCTGTTTTAGTCGTAATTATCGATTTGCTTTTTCAACTGTGCTTTTGTTCAGTGTTTCCTTAATATATGAAATTATATCAGATTTTTTTAACGAACGCAAAATCAAAATATTGATAAAAACTTTTATGAGCGGAGAAAGTTTGTTAAGCGAAACAGTGGAATATGATTTGATTTTTTTGGATATTCAAATGAGCGGAATAGATGGGATTGAAACAGCTCAGCGTTTACGTACAATAAATAAAAAGGTTGTTTTGTTCTATATAACATCTTATCAGGATTATATTCAGCGAAGTATGACAATACATCCATTTGCGTTTATTGTTAAGCCGTATACTGAAACAGAAGTAAAAAAGAATTTGGAAGATTATCTTGCGTATGAAAAATCGTTGCACCAAAAGAAAGCAAATGAATTATATCAAATTAATACAATTGATGATCATCATTTTAATATTAATATGAATGATATTTTATATTTTCATTATATGGATAACAGAATTATAGATGTGATTACCAAAGCCGGAAACTATAAAATTAAGGACGGTATTATGCATATATATCCAAAATTGAATCACGAATATTTCATTATTCCGAATCAAAGTTTTATTGTGAATCTCAATTACATAAAAGAAATAGATGGTAAGAATAAGACAATGGTAATGGAAAATGGTGATTTGCTTTTAATTTCACGCAGAAAATATAATGACGTTATTGAAACGCTGAACTTCTTTATATCTAACCAAGGGGAGCGATAAACATGCAGTTTGTATTGGATTGTGTAACAACAATATTGACAGCATTACTATGTTTTTTTATGCTGTTTCGAAAATATGAAATAAGGAAAGAACATCTGTTAATAAGGAGTATTTTAGCGGCAGGATCTGTGCTTTTAAAAATATGCATAGTGTTTTTACAAATTCCAATGTTAAATTTTATCAGTAGCTTAGTTATGAGCATAATTATTATAAATATAATTTATAAATGCAGATTTCGAACTACGCTAATTTATTCTTTTGTATTTTTAATGATTGCGTTAGCTGCTGATGTTCTTGGCGTACTTATTGTTTCAGCATTTTATCAGCATACAATAACTGAAACACTTGGTACAACTGATTTGGTTTGGCATCATCATTTATGGAATTGGATTGCACAGATCTTTTTGTCGCGAATTGCGGCTGCAATTATTCAAAAAAATGATAATATTAAAGTGAAATGGCATGAGATACTGTTTTATATATTCTTGCTTTTATTTGAAATAATCTTTTTTGCTACTGTTTCATCGGCAATTCAGGACTATATGAGCGGACAATTTCTTATATTTATAATGCTAGGATTTGTGGTTTTGGATATATGCATTATGTATATTTTTCATAAGATTTCATTAGCTAGAGAGGCGGAACAAAAAGTTTATTTAATGCAGCAGCAGGAAAAGCTTCAGCTTCAAATGTATCAAGAGTTACGGGAAAAATACAGCACGACTTGCGAAATTGCGCATGATATGAACCGTCACATTTCCTCGTTAAAAGCTCTTATAGCAAATCATCCAGTGGAACAGGCTGAATATTATCTTTCTGATTTAGTTAAAGAAACAGAACGTTTGCGACCCTCTATTAAAAATCAAAATGCTATGTTGGAAATTATTATAAATACAATTTCCGACAGATGCGAAAAGGAAAATATTCTTTTAGAAATGAATATTGAAGATTTCCCAATAACATTTATTTCTGATATTGATATAACGACTATTTTTTCAAATTTATTTGATAATGCTATCGACGCATGTATGGAGATTTCAAAATCTCAAAGAAAAGTTCATTTTGTACTAAAAAAGCAAATGGGTCTTATAGTATTTAGAATGACAAATTCATGCAAAGATATGACAAATCAGCCATTTCAATATTATCGTTCGACAAAACCAAGTCATTCCGGAATCGGGTTATCAAATGTAAAGAAAGCAGTTGAAAAATATGACGGTATAATGAATATTAATCAGGAGAAAAATAAATTCTGTGTTTCAATAACTTTTAATGATAATACATAAGACAAAAGGGCAATTAAATTTTGCCCTTTATTTTTACCATATAGTGTCGAAAAATGACCAAATAATGCAAATTTGTTGAAATTAAAAAAATATTATGATATATTAAAAACATAAGATATCTTGATTATAAAACAGGGAGGTAAATAATTGTGAAAAAAACAACTGTTAAAATTAAAGCACTGTCCGGTATGGCATCTGCTGCAAAAAAAACATCATCTTTTTTTGCTAACGTTTCATGCACTTGGTGGGATTATCAGCCAAAAACACCAAAGTCTGTGAAGAAAATGCGTAAGTTCTGATGATTGAGCGCATATCAGAAAAATTTGCAGGGAAGCTGATCCAAGCCGGAATCATATCCGAAGAAGATACAGACGTGTATGCTTACGGATTTTTTCAATCGGTTATGATGATTCTGAACATTGTGACGACATTGATTTTAGGAATCATATTTCAGCTTCTTCTTCCCTGCATTATACTTAATCTGGCATACATTCCCATAAGGGTTAATGCCGGAGGACATCATGCAAGCAGTCCTTTAAAATGTTATATCAATTCAACTGTTATAATCGCTTCTTTGCTTTCCATAATCAAATGGATTGCTATTCCAACTTTCATATCCATGGCAATTCTTACTGTTTCAAGTGCAGCTATATTTATCTTAGCGCCGGTTGAAACTGAAAATAATCCATTGGATGAATCGGAAAGACAAGTTTTTAAAAGGCGAACAAGAGTTATTTTGTTTATTGAAACTGCGGTATTTGCTGTTTTGATGGTTTTAGGTAAAACTCAGACAGCCGGCACCATAGCATTGGGATTGCTTACAGAAAGTCTCATGTTGATAATGGGTTGTTTGAAAAATCATAACCCGTTACAGCGAAAAAAATGAAAATACAGGACTATATGATTTATATAGTTCTCGTGTTTTCATAAAACAAAAATGTCGATATATGACGAAAATGGAGGACGTAAATGAACAAAAAATTAAATCGACTGCTAGCCGGAGTACTGTCCGTGATGTTTGTCGGGCAGATCATGATCTACGGCGATGGCAGTTCGCAGGGCATTGCTCATGCGGAAACGATTGCCGGAATCAAAGAATCTCTGCAGCTTTCCGAGAATGCCGCTGAGCTTCAGCAGGAGTATGAAAATGCGGTTGACGGTCTTGGCAAAGTTGACTACTTTGATTATTCGGAATCCGGTGCAAATGCTTTTTACAAGGCTCAAAGAAACGCAGTAGCAGCAAACTCTGCAAGCGGACTGACAATATCAGGAAATGTGGTAACGGAAGGTAACTTGAATACGCCTGTTTATGTGCGAATTTTCAACGGCGATTGGGCGGAAATTGCTTCTAAGAAAGTTGCTGATTTCGGCGGTGGAAGCTTCAGCATAAACGCAAGCGGTTCTGATGTGTATCATGTCAAGTTTGAGTGCGACGGATATCTGCCGTTTTACCTAAAGGATTTCGGAACAGGCTCATATACCGTAGGTTCAGGTGATTCGTGGGATACTGTAACTCTTGTTCCCGGCGACACTACATACAATGCGGACAATGATAATCAATGGAGCGACGACGTTATTGATGAAAATGACGCTGCATATGTGAGTCAATTCATCGGCAAGCGTAAAGCCATTGGAAATTATGAAGCGGATTTTGATATGAACGGCGATGGCAGTATTGATGCTGAAGATTTAAAAATTATCGACCGTGACCATTATGAAAAGAAAGAGGGCGAGGCAGGCTACATTGCTGAGCTTGACATCAATGGTAATGGAGAAATCGATGCTGACGATTACAATTACATTCTTGAAAATCATAGCGGTTCGTATGTCGGCGATCCCGAATACAAAGAGTACATGGACAGGGACAACGACGGAGAAATTGGTAATGACGATGCAGCTTGGTTTGCAAATGCATCATATCAAGGAGATTGGGATCATGCATTCAAAAGAAATATGAAGGTTCTTGCAGGCGGTGCATTTCCTTACAGCTTCAATCTCCACGACACTAACCTCGACCTCAACGGTCAGACCATAAGTGTAGCAGATTGTATGTCATTCACAACAGATATGCCGCAGTTCTGGGCAGGAAATGGAGCAACTCTTGATATTAACGGCGGTCAGCTGCTGATTCAGAATAATATGGTATTCAGAACTGCTTCTCCCGACGGTTGGGGCGGCAGCACAGGACAGCTGATGAATATTAATGGCGGTCAGGTTGTAATAGGACAGCATTTCGATTTCGGTCAGGCAAACTGCTATGATACAATCCTTATGACAAATGACGCTGACAGACTCTATGTTGGCGGAAACTGGACATATATAACTCTTCAGGATATGGAAGGCAAATGGACAGCAGGACAGATACGCTTTGCAGGACCGACATGGGAAGTTAATGAGCATTCCGGAGATAAGTCAATCTACTCTTCGGGTACACAGTCCATAATCTTTGGATATGACGGTGGCAAACAAACAATTCTCTGGGATAATCCGGAAACATATATTGACAACGAGGACGGCAGTTACAATACGGAACGCCGTTTTAATTTTGACTATAAATATGGTATTCTCGTTACAAAGGAATTTACAGAAGAAAATTTCTGGTTCAGACCGTGGTGGAGACCATATGATGAACCCGACTACACTCTCTACCGCAAGGGCTGGGAAATCGGCGACGGCGTACATATTGCAACAGGTAACTTTACAAAATCTTTTACAGATTTAAGCATTGCATCTCCCGGAGTTAAGTCGGATTTTGTAAGAACCTACAACTCTATGAACAAGGAAGAAGGCAGCTTTGGTATCGGCTGGGATTTTAATATTGACGTAAGCAAGATTGTAATTCCTGCACAGGGTTACTATCAGGTAGTGCTTCCCGACGGTTCAAATACAACATTCAAGGACAATGGCAATGGCGGTTTTGAATGCCTTAATGCTCACAGCAAAATGACGAAATCAGGCGGTGAGTATACTGTCACAAATGCGGCTCAGTCACAGTATCATTTTAACGATAAGGGCGAGCTTGACTGGGTAAAGGACGCAAACGGCAACAAGCTTACCATTTCATCAAAGTCAAATAATCAGAGAATTGTTACTGATTCTACAGGCAGAACTTATACAATTAAGTACAGAGATGTGAGTGGTCATAACCGCATTGAAAGTATTTCTGATGATAATTCCGAAAGCAACAGAATTGTAACTTATGAGTACAACGGCAATGCACAGCTTGTTTCAGCAACAAGCGTATCGGGCGGTACTGAAAAGTACGAATATGACGAAAACGGTAGGCTTTGCAAAATCACAAACTGCTATGACGAAATGACCGATCAGATTGTTTACAACGAAAACGGTTCTGTAAACCGGCTGACAAATTCCGCAGGACTCAAACAGGTTTACACATACGACAAGGCATTCAAGCAGACAGGTCTTAAGGAGTATGACGGTGAAAAGCTTGTGAAAACTTTCACTTACGATTATGATGAAAAATACGCTGTTAAGACCAATAAGGGTGAAACTGACGGTCAGACATACGAGGTTGACAAAATCACCTACAACATGATCGACGATGAAAACAAGTATGACGAGATCAAGGAAAGCGTTGATATTATGGGAAACAAAACCCAATATGAACGTGACAATAACGGCAATGTAACAAAAACAACAAATCCTGACGGCACATTCACTTTAGCACGTTACAATAATAAAAACATGCCATTGGTTCAGGTTGATGAGAGCAATAATGTTGTAATCAACGAATATGATGAATCAGGCGTAAATATTCTGAAAAAGTATCAGAGTACATCTCCTGTTTCAGATGCAGCCAAAATTGTGAAGAACGATTTTGATCTAAGTACATTGAATTACACCGATTATGCAATGACGGTTTACACATATTATCCTGCAAGCGAAACCGCTTCAATTGCAGGCCTGGTACGCACAATTACCGACCCTGAAGGGAACGTGACCGAGTACACATACGGAACTTCCGGCAATGCCAAGGGACTGCCTGTTAAAAAGGTAATCAAGGACGGAAATACCATTGTAAACTCAGTTGAATATACCTACAATTCGCAGCTTCAGGTTGCAAGTGAAAAGACAAGCGTTGATATTTCCAAGAATATTTATGCAGTCAAAGAATATGAATATGACAGCTTTAACAATGTTACAAAGGTCAAGGATAAGGGTACAGGCTCGCAAGCTGCTGTTACAATTACAGAATATGATAAGCTCAGCCGCAAAACAGCTGAATATGCGCCGAATTATTCTGCCGACAAGAGCCACGGAACGCTCACATCTTACTACCCAAGCGGTGCAGTTAAAACTCAGACAGACGCCCTGGGAAATGTAACTTCATTCACATATGACGCATACGGAAATGTTACAGAAAAAACCAATCCTGACGGAACAATAAATATCACAGAATATGACGGTTTACAGCGTGAAAAGGCAACATATTTCAAGTCTAAAGCAGACGGAAACAAGCAGATTCTTACCACAACAAAATATGAATTTGCAAATGGTAATTTGAGAACAAAAAAGACTGCATATATTACAGCTGAAAAGCAGGTTGTTACTGAAACTCTTGCCGATTTCAGAGAAAATACATTAGAGGAAAAAACCAACGGCGAGACTAAAAGAACATGTGAGTATTACGCAAACGGACAGCTTAAAAGTCAGACTGACGCTCTGGGAAATACCACAAAATACGAGTACAATTTCCTTAACAAGCTGACTAAAACTATTGCTCCTTTTGATGAGCGTAATTCGGAAGTTGTAAATGAATATGACAAAAACGGCAATGTTATCAAGGTAATTCAGAATATTGATGACGGAAAAAACAGCGTTACTCAGAATCAGTACAACGCAATGGGACTGCTTGAAAAAGTAACTCTCAGCGACGGTACTGCAAATGGTGAGAAAAATATTTCAAAGTATTTTTACAATAACGCCGGTGTTCAGGTTAAGATGTATACGGGACTTTCCTTTGAAAACGATACTTCATATCTCACAACAAATTATGAGTATGACAGTTGGATGCGACCTATCAGAACCACCGATAGCACAGGCTACAATTCAGGTACGATCACATACGATTTGAACGGTAATGTTCTCACAAACACTGACGCTAACGGAAACGTTACAACAAATACTTACGATGCACTTAATCGTGTACTTACATCAAATACGGTTAATTCAAAGGATTCTTCAAAGAACGTCAGCAAGTCTTACGAATATGACAATATGGGAAGAATCACAAAAACTGTAAGCAACGAGCTGACAACAAGTTATTCGTATGATTCACTCGGCAGAAAGTATACTGAAACAGAAACTAATAATGATAGCTATTCAATTTTCAGAGGATACTTCTATGAGGGCGTCTCACAGTATGTAAGTCAGGAACTTACAGGTCAATATCACCTTCTGTTCTATTCTGACAAGACATACGAATATGATGGAGAAATGCGTGTTATCAAGGTTAAGGAATCGGGCAAGGATACCGTATCTTATACCTATGATAAAAACGGAAACAAGAAATCCGAAACACTTGCAAACGGCGTAGTTTCGCCCTATACCTACAACAAGGCGAACAGAATTACAAAGATTGAAAACAAATCCGGCACTTCCACCATATCAAGCTACGAATATACCTATTATCTTGATGGTTCTGACGCTTGCAAAAAGCGCGGTGAAAATGGTATAATAGTAGAAACTACGGAATATGAGTATGACGGTCTGAAAAGACTGACTGAGGAGTCTGTTGCAACAGGAAACAACACAGATACCTTTGCATACGAATATGACGATTATGGCAACCGTTCAAAGATGACGGCGACCGGTTCTGAAAATTATGAAACTGTTTACGATTATTCTGTAAACGGCAAGTATACTGCTCTGCTTCAGAAAGAAGTAAAGACTGTTGAACAAGAAAATCCGCTTGACCTTACTAACAATGTTAAGCAGACAGTTTATACTTATGACAAAAACGGTAACCAGATTAAAAAGACAGCCGACGGCAAAACTGAAACCAACACTTATGACGGTCTGAATCAGCTTATTGGCTTTACAGACGGCAAAACAAATGCAAGCTACAAGTACAATGCAAGCGGATTGCGCTATGAGAAAACTGTTGACGGTCAGACAATTAATCACGTCTGGGACGGTTCTAAGCAGATTGTCGCAGATGTTATTGATAATCAGTTCTATGAGGCTGATTGTTATATCCGTGGCACAAATCTTGTTGCAAAGTATAACTACAGAAACGGCGATAAGACGGAGTATACCTACTACACTCAGAATGCACATGGGGATGTTGTTAATCTTACGGATAAAACAGGTAAGGTTACAAAAACTTATACTTATGACGCTTTTGGTGTTGAGAAGAATATTGACGAGAATGACTCAAATGCTTTCCGTTACTGTGGTGAATACTACGATACCGAAACTGCGACGATTTATTTAAGGGCAAGATATTACAATCCGGGTACAGGTAGATTTATCAGCCGTGACTCATTCGCAGGCAGAAGGTCTGATCCGCTTAGTTTGAATCTCTACACTTACTGCCGCAACAATCCGCTGAGATATGTTGATCCTAGTGGGCATAGTTATGCTACATTGCCGGATGGAACAAGTATGTCAATCAATAGCGCTTCGGATGCAAGACACTTTAATTTAGTTAAAGATAAGCAATTGGTTTCATTATCTTCCAAGGCTCTAACTTCAGGAAAATATTTTGCCAGTGATGTTGTATCAGCTTCTAAAAATGAATATATAAGAAATAAAATTGCTGATATTAGTAATGCTATGCTTACGTCCTTTAAAAATGCGAATAGTTCACCGAAATCAGAGCCAAAACCTTGGTATAAACGATTGGTTAAAAATGGAGCTAATATTACAAAAAAATGTGTTGGAGGAATTGAAAGCTTTACTTCTCAATTGAATTTAACATATTCAACAGGATATAATTTAAGTGGGATGTCTGGTATATGGAGTTTAGGTGGATCTGTTGGTGTATCTGTTGATACTGAAGGAAATATTGGCATTCAATATTCAAAAGGTTGGGGAATAGGTACGGGAACTCCTTCATTATCCCTAATGAAGTATGAAACATTTACTACTGCTGAAAATATATTTGGACTTAATGACAATGGATTTGGAATTGGTGGTTCAGTTTCTGTTGGTTTTATTGGTGGAGGCAAAGATTTAACATTTGGTTTGGATAATAAAGATGAAATAACTTTTGCAGGTTATTCAAGAACTTCTGGTTTAGTTTTGCCGGCAGCTCCTATTGGAGGTGAAGGACACTATCAATATGATAATACTGATACATTTCAATTACCAATATTGAAAACGAAAAGTGTGAATATTTATGACTTATTTGATAAAGCATATAACAAAATTATGGAATGGTAGATTTATAGCAATACTGAGTATTATAATACTCAGTATTGCTTGCTCCTTATCAGTTTCATCAAACGAAAATATACAAAGCATAAAAAGCATAAAAGATTTATCTATGTCAAAATTAAGTAGTAGCAATGCAAATATAGAATTTATTACTACGGAATATGATAATGAAGTTATAGATTGCTATTCGAT
>ERZ826613.3751-NODE-3751-length-12193-cov-3.083704_pt1 | contig 12193 bp, 9 predicted proteins | sample MGYA00519925_ERZ826613 | MGnify/ENA primary metagenome ERZ826613 (study PRJEB31778, sample SAMEA3449236) | human gut metagenome | biome: human gut; feature: human-associated habitat; material: faeces | place: United Kingdom | collected 2010/2012 ... | reverse complement strand
CTGGACATGAAGATTTCCATCAAGACAAGAATTGGCACCCATTACGAGGAGGACTGGGATTACCTTCTTGCCATCTACGAGAAATATCCCATCCACGAGCTGATCATCCACCCCAGGATCCAGACAGATATGTACCGGGGCGTCCCCCGTCTTGGCGCCTACGAAAAGGCGGTCAACCGGCTGAAAATGCCCCTGTGCTACAATGGCAACCTGTTTTCCACAGCAGATTATAAGCGCATTATCCAGCGCTTCCCGGACACAGACTGTTTTATGTACGGCAGAGGCCTGATCACAAACCCAGGCCTGGTAAGTGAGATCCGGGATGGCGTGCAGCCGGGCAAAGCAGTGCTCCGCCAGTTCCACGACTGTCTGCTGGAAGAATACAAAGAGCTTTTATCTGGTGAGCGAAATGTGCTTTTCCGCATGAAAGAGCTCTGGAGCTACATGGCAGTCAGCTTCACAAACTACGAGAAATACGCAAAGAAAATCAAGAAATCCCAGCATCTGTCCGACTACCAGGCTGCCGTATCCAGTTTGTTTGCAGAGCAGGAGCTGGCTGATTCAATACAAAGAGGAACAACATGTTAGACACAAATCGTTTTGAAGAATTTATATCCCAGTATCCCATTTACGAATACCGCGTCCTGGATGCTGCTGAAATCCAAGTGCGGGAGCGGGTGCGTACCATCTGCAAACAGGAGTGCGAGCGCTACGGCACCACCTGGGCCTGTCCCCCTGCGGTAGGCACCCTTGAGGAATGCGCCGCCCGGATCCACAGCTACAAAAGCGGCATCTTTTTTTCCAGTGTGGCAGAGGTTTCCGATCTTATGAACATGGAAGAAATGCTGTCCACCCGGGACGCACACGAGGAACTGACCTGTGAGGTGGCGAAATTCCTTCAGGGTGAGGGCTTTGAGACTTTCACCCTTTCCACAGAATCCTGCGACCTGTGCGAACACTGCGCTTACTTAGACGGCAAGCCCTGCCGTTTCCCGGAAAGAATGCACCCCTGCCTGGAAAGCCACGGCGTAGTCGCCAACGAGCTGGTAGAGAAACATTCCATGGAATACAATCTTGGCGGAAACACCATACTCTGGTTTTCCCTGGTACTTTTCCGGTAAAAAAGATTATGATTGTCAAAAACAATAGCAGCGTCTGAAAAAAATTCAGGTCAAACGCCAGGTGTTTGTTTCTGTGTGGATACCTGACGGGGCTGCTTCGGCATAAAAAAAATCCTCCCGCATAAGCTAGTTATAAAGGCCGGGAGGATTTTTTTATGTCTGGAAAAAGAGTGCGCAAAAATCCTGAGAAAGAGAGGGATTCATCCCGAAATCCCTACACTTTCCGGGAAAACATCCTGACCGCCATGCAGGTTCCCGGCGATCTTGCCTGCAAGGACCCCATCATCACCCTCACAGGTCCATCCAGGGCTGTGATCGAAAACTATAAAAGCATCCTTTTTTATTCCGGCGAAAAGCTGATCATCCTGACCTGCAAAGGGAAAGTGATCCTCCAGGGGAAAAATCTGGAGATCGCCAGCTACAGCCCCATGGAAATGGAAATAAAAGGATTCATTTCCTGTGTTTTGCTGGAGCGTGGATGAGAAAGAATGGAACGTCCAAAATAAGAAAGGAGCCTGGAAGCATGGAAAGTCCCGAAAAATTCGTCCGCGGCTCTGTGAAAATTTCCGTATCCGGGGAGCAGATAGAGCGTTTCCTAAACCTGTGCCGCGCCAGAGGCCTCCTTCTGGAAAATGTCCGTCTCCCAGAAGAGAAGAAACTCACCGCCCGCATTTCCATAGCAGATTTCAAAAAGCTGGCGCCCATACATAGCAAAACCCATGTCCGCATCCACATTCTGGAAAAAAGAGGGCTGCCCTTTTTCCTGTACAGAAGCTGGCGCAGGAAATGCTTTCTTACAGGCATCCTGCTGTGCGCCCTTCTGCTTTTCTGGCTTTCCGGCCGCATTTGGAACATTCACATTGACGGAAACGTGAAAAATTCCACACCCCAGCTACTGGAATTTCTGGACCAGCAGGGCGTGATCCATGGAATCAGCAAAAAGAACGTAAACTGCTCCGAAATCGCAGCCCTCCTTCGGAAAAATTACCCGGATATTACCTTTGTCTCTGCCAGGGTGCAGGGAACCCGGCTGCTTCTTACCATTCAGGAGGAGGTATTGGAAGAAACCCTTCAGGAAGAGGCGGTGCCCTGTGATCTGATCGCAGATTTTGACGGCGAAATCGTAAGCATGACCACAAGAAGCGGCGTCCCCAAAATGAAAACCGGAGACACCTGTCAGAAAGGCGACCTTCTCATATCCGGAATTGTAGAGATTTTAAACGACAGCCAGGAGGTGGTGCGCACCGAGTACGTTTCCGCAGACGCAGACATCTATGTCCGCCATCAGATCCCATACTACCAGGAATTTTCCCTTTCCTATCAGAAAAAAATCGCAGACGGCAAGCCGAAAAACAGCTGGTATTTTCACATAGGAAACTGGATTCTGGGCGCGGGCAGCGCATCCCGGGAGCAGCATATCACTTCCGTGGAAGAAATCCCCTGGCAGGTCACCGAAAATTTTGCCCTCCCTATTTCCCTGGGAAAAATCACCCGCACGCCCTACCAGATTGAAAAGGCTGTATACACCAAAGAACAGGCCGAAGAAAAAGCCGCCCGGCAGCTAAAACTCTACGAAAAAAATCTGCTGGATCAGTACATCACCATTGTGGACACCAGTCTTTCCATCACCGTAGACAAAACCCGCTGCATCACCAAAGGAACCTTGACCGTGGATGAAAAATGCGGGGAGAGGAGAAGTGTGCAAAAGGGAGAGGAAACTTCGTGAAATTTCAGTGCTTTTTGGAAATATTCTGAAAATAATTTGGTAAAATAATGTAGACGGAAATTATGATATTTGTTATAATATGGGATAAATAAGTAGCGATATAGAAAAAACGCCTTTGCAGGATGAAACGCGTAGACTGAGGTGAAGCATGGCAGGAACACTAAAGATCAATCCGGGAACGAAGCTTCGAATGGCATTTGATGTTCCCATCGGTCAGGAACCGAAATTCAATATGATATGTACTTTTAATAAATCATTAGACGAATCTGCTTTTCTGGTATCCATCCCTATGGTTGGGGGAAAAGCACTGGAGCCTGACGAGAATCAGAAGCTGTTGTTTGAGTACGGCGACGGAGAGGAAGCGGGTATTATTGCCGGATATGTAGACGATACCGTGAAGGTTGGAATCCGCCGTTTCTGGAAGGTACGTCGTGTAACAGAACACAGACAGTTTATCAAGCGTGTGGATGTACGTATGAAGGTGGCTCTGCCGGTGAAATACATGCAGGATACCTGGGCACTGAATTCAGACGGAGAGATCGATCAGGAGCTGGGCGAGACTATGGATATTTCCAACGGCGGTCTTGCAATTTATATGAACCGCTGGTTTGATGTAGGGGAGACCTGCATTTTCACCCTTCCCAGAATCGGAACTGCCGCCGCAGGAGTTCCGGAGCACGAGGTGGCTGGCGTGATCTGCTGGATGAGAGAGGTACCCAAGGGCGGAAGCTTCCGCTATGTAGCCGGTATCCAGCTGCGTTTTGCAGACCCTGAGGAGAAGGCCGCTATGCAGAACTATGTAGCCTATGTGAAGAAGAGATACAGACTGTAAGAGTATGAAGAGAAGGAAGAACAGGCAGGAGGAAATCCCTGCCGATATTTCAGAAAACCAGGAAGAGAAAAAGCCCAGGAAGCGCTTTGGCAGAAAGAGAAAGACAGATCAGATTATCCGAATCGAAGAGCTGGAAGAGCTGATGAGCAAATACGGCGAGGGAGCAGACCCTGAGGACGTTGTCAGCATGTACATTCCCCACCGTAAGCGCCGTAAGATCGGAGCAGCACTTCTGCAATTAGATAGAATGCAGCTTTTGCTGATGGGACTGCTTCTTCTGGTAGCAATTTTGTTTATCACCGCATTTATGCAGGAGAAAATGGGTAACTTCACCATCAACCTGAACCGTCTGGAGCTGTACCGAAAGGGAATCAGTATTTCCGAGACCGGAGATTTCAAGGACGCAACGGCAAGGCTTACCGCAAGTGCGGTGCAGGATGCCACCAATATTTCCATCGAGGATCTTCCAGACAATCTGGATGAAGAAGAGGGAGACCATAACGGCAAGAATTACATGGCGTACACCTATTACGTGCGAAACGCAGGCAAGGAGGATCTTGGCTACAAGGCAAGGATCACTTTGGACTCCTGTGCCAAGGGCGCGGAGGATGCGGTTCGAGTGGCAGTCTGGCGGAACGGAACCCGCGTGGTATATGCGGAGCCGGCAGCAGACGGAGGCGACGAAAGCGGCTGCACTAGCTTTGAGTCCGAAGATTTGGTTTGTACATATGAAGAGCCCGATTTCCTTGTGGGAAACGTGGACCGCTATACCATTGCAATCTGGATGGAGGGAGACGATCCCGAATGTGTGGATTCCATCATCGGAGGAAGCGTCCAGTTCAGCATGCATATTGATGCTGACTATGACGATGAGACAAGCCTTGTATGGAAGTTCATCACAGATATCAAGGATACCCTGACAGGCGACAAGCCCATCAATGCGTCTGGTAATGAAGCGCCCAATGACAGCTACTATTCAGACAGAGAGATCACCTGGGACACAAGGCGAAATAAATAACCAAAAAGTACCTGAGAAGCCGGGTACATATGAATGGTATGAGCAGTGCCACAACCACTGTTTATATAAAAAAGAAATAACCTTTTTTACAAAGGAGCAAATCTTTTGGCAATTGAGGGAAAGGAAACGGAAACGGAAGTCCTATTCCAAGGCCTGCTATGAGTTGATATCCTCACCGGAAACGGTTTGAGGAGAAACTCTTTTAACCGGGCCCGGTGAGAGCATGAACTGATGGCAAGAGAACCGAATATCACTTCCCACCGCCCCATTTTTCAACCGCCAAAAGAACGCAAATGGGAGGAAAAATATGACAGAAACAAAAAGTGTGAAAACACTTAAAAAACAGCTGGGTGCAGCGATTGCCATGGTATGCGTTGCCGCTGTAGCGCTGGGATCAAGTACATATGCTTGGTTTGTGAACAATACGAGGGTTACTGCAGGAGAGTTTAGTGCTACTGCAACAACATCAAATGCCCTTGAAATTTCCGATGATGGAAATACATGGCTTACATCCATTGATTTAACAACAAATATGAACACATGGGCACCTGTATCTACAACAGATATGGCTTTGTTTGCTAAAGACACTACATGGGGTAAAAGTAACAACAATAAAGGTAATGTAGTCACTGCTTGGGAAGATGCAACAGCTAACACACATTATTATACAAAAACATTCTATTTAAAAGCAAATCAGGATTGTAGAGTACAGCTTGATGCGAATACTAAAGTACAAGAAACAACAACAGCACCAAATGGTATTTTAAATGCCATGAGAATTGGTTTTGTATCTGGTAATGAAAAAGTAGTTTATCAGATTGCAGATACAAAAGTTACTGCTGCTGCATCAAGAAGAGATACAACAGAAGATACAACAGATGTTGATGGTATCACAAGAGCTATTAAAGTAACAGCTGGTGATTCTGGTAATTCATATGCGGTTGATGCAACTGCCTTTACAAGAACTGCAACAATTACAACTGATGGTAGTTCAGGTACAACAACAGCAACTGGTGCTATTATTGCTCCTGCTACTGACAATTCCAGTCTTGGAACAGCAAATAACAGTTATGTTGTTGATTTAACAGCAAATACATCAACAGCAGTAACAGTATATATTTGGCTGGAAGGCTGTGATTATGACTGTGTCAGCTCAATTGCAGAAGGTTCTATTTCCACAACGCTTGAATTCCAGGCTTGTACTAAATAATCAAGTCATAATTTAAGAAAAGATAGTATTCATACAAAAATCCCCCAGATGGTTGTGGCGTCTGGGGCTTTTCTTTTCCACAGGGAAGGTAAGCCAATGGACAGGAAAGGTGGTTTTTTTTATTGTCCCCCTGTTTTTTTCGAAAAAGAAGTCAAGATATTACGCAAATTCAATTTATGATGGAATTGCTTATGTACATACAATTCAGTCAGTGGTTATTTTTGGATTTATAATCCATTACTATAATTCAGTCTGTAGGAGATATTATTTGTAAGTTTTTTGGTATTCCCATATATTAGGCGATGACTTAATACCCTTTTTGTAAAAACATTAGTGGAGCCAAGGGGACACCTAAAAAGCCACTTTCCCTGTCCCCTTGGATTCCTTGGGCTTTTCAAAAAACTCCCCAGATGCCACAACCATCTGGGGAGTTTTCAATATAACCTCTTGTTATAGAATTAAAGTCCTGCACAGAAACCAAGATTAGCACTTACTTTATTTGCAGTTGCTGTAATTTCGTTAACAGTATTGTTTGTACAGTCGTAATCACAACCTTCCATCCAAATATAAGCAGTAATTTGGCATACATCGTTAGCACCCGTGAACTCATAAAGAGCATCCACACCTGCGCCAACCGTAGGATTCAGTCCATTAGTTGCATCTGGTGTTGCAAGAAGCCCCTGACTAACGATATCATTATCTGTTGGAACTGTAACTGCAAGTGCTGCAGAAGTTACTGCATCATCTGTACCTACAGCTGAAACAGCTTTTGCAATACCATTACTTCCGGTACTAGCAAGAGTAGTATTATAGCTATTACCATTTGTAGCATTTGCTTCTTTGTCTACCTGATAAATCACTGTCTTCTTATAATCACCAGTAGAGTTTTTTACTACAAGTGCGAGACGAAGTGTCTTATTCATAGTACCTGCTGTTGCTGTAAATGCAGTCTCAGTATCAAGATAAAGTTTACAAGCCTGTGATGCCTTGATGTCAAAGGATTTTTTGTAATAAAGTGGAGTTGTACCATCTGCTTTTTCATCATCGGTAAGTTCAGATACTTTATTAACGGTGATTGCATTACTCTGTCCAGAATCTTTTGCCCAATTTTTCTGTTTGAAGAATTTAAACTCTGTTCCATCATCAGTACCAACAGTAGATACTGGTGCAAACGTTGTGTTAGTGTCGGTAAAATCATAAGATGTTGCCCACTCATTCTGACCTGCTGCAGAAATGAGCAGTGTGTTTGCAGCAGTTGCAGTCATTTCTGCTTTACCTGCTGTAACCTTCGTATTCGTTACAAACCAAGCATACGTACTTGATCCCAGCGCTACAGCGGCAACGCATACCATGGCAACCTTTGTTTCGCTATTATTTTCTCGCCAGATTTTTTCTGTTTTGTTATTCTGTAATTGCAGGATTTTCATAAAAAATGGAGGAATAATATTATGACAGAGGAAGCAAAAAAAGAGAAAAAAGTGATAGTGATTCCGGCGCAGAAGAATAATAATTCGGAGAATGGGAAGGAGAAGAAAAAGCGCCGTGTGGCGGCGTATGCCAGAGTAAGTACCAATAAAGAAAGCCAGCAGACAAGCTATGAAGCACAGGTCCAGTATTATACAGATTACATAAAAAAACAGGCAGACTGGAGCTTTGCAGGGATGTATGCGGAAGAAGGCGTAACGGGCACCTCTACACGGAAACGGGTGGAATTTCAAAGAATGATCGAGGATGCTGTTGCAGGCAATATTGACCTGATCATAACGAAATCAGTCAGCCGTTTTGCGAGAAACACAGTAGACAGTCTGACCGCAATTCGACAGTTGAAGGAGCATGGAGTTGAATGCTATTTCGAAAAAGAAAATATCTGGACCTTTGACACAAAAGGGGAACTTCTGATAACAATCATGAGTTCTTTGGCCCAGGAAGAAAGCCGCAGTATTTCCGAAAATACACGTTGGGGAATGCGCAAGGCTTTTCAAAACGGAAAAGTATTTGTTCCATTTCGGCATTTTCTTGGATACGATCGTGGTGCAAATGGAGAATTGCAGGTGAACCTGGAACAGGCAAAAACTGTGCAGATGATTTATCAGATGTTTTTGGACGGATATTCTTTTTATGGAATTGCTGCCGAATTGACAAAAAGAGGAATTCCTACACCATATGGATTGCAGATCTGGAATGGACGAACCATAAAAAATATTTTACAAAATGAAAAATATCGGGGGGATGCACTGCTTCAGAAACGGTATTCCAGAGATTTTCTTGATCGGGAAATGCGTAAAAATGAGGGTGCAGTTCCTCAATATTATATTGCTGGGAATCATGAAGCAATTATAGACACAGAGATTTTTCTGCGAGTACAAGAGAAACTGAAAAGAAGAGAAGAAGATTATGGAAAATGACAAAAAACTAAGGGTTGCAGCTTATGTGAGAGTATCCGAGGAGACAAAAGAAGCTCAGCATTCTTTGCATGCACAGATAGATTTTTACCAGAGAAAGATTCATGAAAAAGCGGAATGGGAGCTGGCAGGAATTTATAAAGACAATGGAATTTCCGGAACAGATATAAAAAGAAGAGAAGGCTTTGTCAGGCTTATAAGTGATTGCGAAGCCGGAAAAATCGATTTGATTCTTGTAAAATCAGTGAGCCGATTTGCAAGAAATACGTTGGATTTACTTCGGATAGTGCGCCATTTAAAGCAGCTAGGTATTGCGGTACGGTTTGAGGAACAAAATATAGATTCTTTGACTGAGGAGGGGGAATTACTGCTTACACTTATGGCATCTGTGGCACAGGCAGAAAGCGAATCCATCAGCGAGAATGTAAAGTGGGCGATTCGCAAAGCTTTCCAAAAAGGAATTGGAAATACAAAACGCAGAACCTTTGGCTATCATTGGGTGGACGGAACGCAAACGGTAATCGCAGAGGAAGCTAAGGTAGTTGAGCGAATTTTCCGGGATTTTCTCGCAGGCGATTCTCAAACGAAAATAGCAAGAAAACTGACTCAGGAAGGTGTTACATCTGTTAATGGAAATCCGATTTCAGTAAGTGTAGTGGGCGATATTTTACGGAATATTACATACACGGGAAATACCCTTCTTCAGAAGACTTTCATCCAGGATCCGATTTCCAAAAAGAAAGTGATGAACACAGGGGAACTGCCACAGTATTTTGTGCAGGACACCCACGAGGCAATCATTGACATGGCTGCTTTTGAACAGGTGCAGGAAAAACTTGCCCGGAACAAAGAGATGGGACGTTTTCCTTATAACCACACGGGCAGGAAGTACCCTTTCACAATGAAGGTAATCTGTGGCTGCTGCGGACGGCACTACACCAGACAGCTTTGGAATACCAGTGCAATCGGGAAAAAGCGTCCGACATGGGTGTGCACTGGAAAGAAAACAGAAAAGTATAGACGGTGTGATTCCAAGAATATTCCAGAAGTGAAGCTTATGGAAGCCAGTGCAAAGGTGCTGGGCATTCCCGAATTTGACGAGGATATCTTCTTTGATAAAGTGGAATCTATCACGGTGAGGGGAGCTCACGAACTGCTTTTCTGCCTGAAGTGAAGGATGGGGACAGGGAAAGTGGTTTTTTTATTGTCCCCCTGACTTTTTTTTCTTGTGTAAAGCAGAACAAGGAAGTATAATAAAATCAGTTTTTTGCATGATTTTAAAAGCTATAATATAATAAGGAAATCGGCAAACCAGATGAAAGTCTGTCTGTGTAAAAACATTAATAGAGCCAAGGGGACACCTAAAAAGCTACTTTCCCTGTCCCCCCTAAGAGGAAGAAAAATGATGAGTAACAAAAATAAGAGCAGAATACGGCTATATGGAAGCCTTTTGTTGTGCAGTATTCTTTGTGTTGTGTTTCTGACAGCCCCGGTCAGGGCGGCAGATTTAGAGGAAGCTATTGATGCGGCAGAGACAACTAAGACAAATGTAACAGCGAAACCACAATCAGAGGTGGTGAAAGCGGCATGGTATGAGGATTCTTATCATATCACAGACAAAAATGGAAGCCGGAGCGGTTATGGCTATGAGTATGAGCAGGCGGTTTCTGCCTATACCGGATGGGATTATGACTATGTCACTGGCAACTGGGAAGAACTGTTGAAAAAGCTGCAGAACGGTGAGATTGACCTGATGAGTTCTCTGTCTTATACAGATGAACGAGCAAAAACAATGCTCTTTTCCGACTTGCCTATGGGAGAAGAAAAATATTATCTGTATGCAGATCTGGCAAATTCAGATATTTCAGCATCAGATATCTCAAGCTTGAATGGCCAGTCTATTGCCATGATGGAGAACAGTGTGCAGACAACGCAGTTTTCCGACTGGGAGAAAAAATATAATGTAAAAACAAAGCATGTATTTGTAAACAGTATGGATCAGGCAAAGGAAATGTTTGCGAAACATGAAATCCAGGGAGTAATTTCTACAGAGACGTCTATCTGGGTGAATGAAGGTCTGTCTGCCGTTTTTACTACAGGTGGATCTGAGATTTATTATGGAATCAATAAAAAACGTCCTGACCTGAAAGAGGAACTTGATAGTGCCATGCGTGCTATGGAAAATGATAAACCCTTTTATTCCGATGATCTTTATAAACAGTATATTGCGACTCAGTCTGTAGCGGCCCTTTCCAGTGATGAGCAGGAGTGGTTGAAACAGCATGGGGCAATTCGGGTAGGATATCTGGAAAATGATCCTGGTTTCAGCGCAGTTGATCCCCAAAGCGGTAAATTGATGGGTGTGGTTAATGATTATATTGAATACGCTTCCAAATGCTTTGAGCAGCTGCTGGAATTTGATTTGGTTGGACTGGATTCCCAGGAAGCGTTGATACAGGCAGTGAGGGACGATAAAATTGATATGATTTTCCATGTCAACCAGAATCCCTATTATGCCGAAGAGAATGGCCTGGCATTATCCAATACTGTTTTATCGGTTCCATTCGCTGCTGTGACTGCACAGAAGGCTTTTGACGAAAGTGCAGAAAATACGGTTGCCATCGCAAAAGAAAATTCCAAATATAAGTGGTATGTTACTTATAATTATCCAAACTGGAATATTAAAGAATATAATTCGATAAAAGATGCAGAGCAGGCAGTCCGTAATGGGAAAGCAGACTGCTTTATCGCCAGGTCCGGACAGGCAATGGATTATGTCAATGACAAAAAAATGCACAGTGTGTTTCTGACCAAAACGGCAAATACATCATTTGCAGTAGACAAGGGAAATACGCTCCTTATGTCGATCCTGAATAAGACTTTGAAATCCATCCAGACTTCAAAGCTGACAGGAGCAGTAACCATGTATGAAGATTCTTTAAAAAAAGTTACGTTTAGTGATTTTTTGAAGGATAATTTCCTGAAGGTTATCATTATGTTTTCTCTGACATTCATACTGATACTGGGAATGTTCATTTATTTGCTGAGAAAGGCAAAAGCTGCTGAGATGAAGGCAAGAGAATCCCAGACGCAGGCAGAAAATGCAAATGCTGCGAAGTCTGCGTTCCTTTTTAATATGTCCCATGATATCCGTACACCGATGAATGCCTTACTTGGGTATAACCAGCTGATGAAAAAAGAACTGACAGATCCGAAGCTGTTTCATTATCAGAGGGCGATCGAAAACTCTGGAAATCTTTTGCTGGCAATTATCAACAATGTACTTGATATGGCTCGCATTGAAAGTGGCAGAGTGGAGTTGGATGAAAGCTATGCCCGAATCGATCAGACAATGGATGAGATAAAAAGTGTATTTGAACCGCAGGCTGACAAAAAAGGACTGAAGCTTATATTTGAAACACAGGTGGAGCATCAGCATGTCCTGTGTGATATTACAAAAACAAAACAGATCCTGGTGAACCTGATCAGTAATGCAGTCAAATATACACCGGCAGGAGGAACCGTTGCGGTCGCTGTACAGGAGCTTCCGTGTGAACAGGAAAATTCTGTAAAAATTCAGATAGAGGTTCGTGATACAGGAATCGGAATGAGCAAAGAATTTCTGCCAACTTTGTTTGATTCCTTTTCAAGGGAACGGAATACGACCGTTGGTAAAGTTGCAGGTACAGGGCTTGGAATGGCAATTGTAAAAAAATATGTGGATCTGATGGGCGGCAGCATAGACGTGAAAAGCGAACTGGGAAAAGGAACGGTGTTTACCCTTATCCTGACGCAAGAAAAAGCGGATGAGGACTATTACAGGCAGAAAGCTTCAAAAACAGATGCTGCTGATATGAAAGTCAGATTACGCAAAAAACATATTT
>ERZ826613.3746-NODE-3746-length-12220-cov-4.533416_pt1 | contig 12220 bp, 6 predicted proteins | sample MGYA00519925_ERZ826613 | MGnify/ENA primary metagenome ERZ826613 (study PRJEB31778, sample SAMEA3449236) | human gut metagenome | biome: human gut; feature: human-associated habitat; material: faeces | place: United Kingdom | collected 2010/2012 ... | reverse complement strand
TGCTCAAACTCTTTGCAGGAGTGTTTATAATACCCTGCAAACAAAGATGATGATTGCGGCTATAATGAGGGGTTTTAGAGGAGAACGCTTGCGTTCTCACGCTAACAGAAGACTATTTTGTAAATCGAAGATTGACAAAATAGGTAATGCGTTTTACCCGTTTTGCAAACACTTGAAAAGGTGAATTTAATGAAGATGATTGGACATAAACAAACCCATAATTATGGTGATGATTGCAGGAACACCACACTAATGAAAGTTGCAGAAAGGAGAATTTATTATGAGCGAAACACCCAAGCATTTATCGGTTTCATTCCGAGTGGACAACGGCTGTGTTGAACATAACAACCGAAATTTCTTCTCGGACAACGTGGATAAAAACCGAACTCCCGACAACATAACTTACGTTCGCCGTGATTTGCGTGAACTCTATCACGAACTTTTTGATGAGGCATTAGCCGAATACAATTCTCGGCAAACCCGCTCGGACAGGAAAATTCCCGACTACTACGAACACATCAGGCTCGGCAAAAAAGAGAAACTCTTTCAAGAAATAATCGTGATGTTTGGCAATTCTGAGAACTGCGGCGTTGGTTCGGAGAATTGGGAAACGGCGAAACAACTGCTCGATGAATATATGCGTGATTTTGAAAAACGCAATCCGAACCTCAAGGTTTTCAATGCGGTAATGCACTTGGACGAGGCAACTCCACATCTACACATTAATTTTGTCCCCGTGTGCTACGGACAAAAGCAAGGTCTGTCAACTCGTGTTTCGATGAAACGTGCAATTCAGCAAATGGGATTTTCGGCGAACGGCAAGAGAGAAACCGAAATTATTTTGTGGGGAAACTCCGAGCGAAATGCCCTGACCGATGTCCTGAATAACCACCACATCGCACGAAAAGTTGTCGGTGTATTCCACGACCACAAAACCGTTGAGGAGTACAGGCGATACGCAGATATTTTGGGTGCTGCCAACGCCCGTGTGAATGCGCTGAGAGCACAACCGCCCGAAAATTTATCTAATGAAGATGTCGGCGAAATCATAAATCAGAACGACCGACTGCGGACAATGGTTACGGAAACGAACGGCGAAATGGTAAAGTATCGCAACAGGAGTCAGGCGCAGTTCCTGCCCGTGGAGATTTACAACGATGAAAAACGGCAGTATATAATCGAACAGCTCACAAACATTAACTGCCCGTTTGTTGAAGAAGACACCACGATTTATGTTCCCGATTATTACGAGAAATCCGTGCTGAAAGCTGCCGCCGCTTTTAAGCCTATGAACAATCAGACGGTGCGTGATAGGCTGAAATTCTATATTGACAGGCTGGTTTACTCGGCGAACAGCTTTGATGAATTGTTATCCTTGCTGGAAAAGCAAGGCTACGCAATCAAGCGGAACAAGTACACCGCAGTTAAGCCGCCGTATGCGCAAAGATTTTTGCGACTGCGTTCTTTGGGCGAGGACTACACCGAGGCTGCTCTTAAAAAGAGAATAGAGGAACGCAACGAAATCCCCAACGAGTTCAAGCGAATGCAGGAACAATATGCAAGCGAACTGCAACAGCCTTTTTATTATGCAATTAACACAAATATATCACTTGTGCGGAATTTTCGCATTACGCCCACAAAGCAGGACGATCAATACCCGTATAGTTTCACAAATGACTGCACGATTGAACGGCTGACAAGCTCCTTGGGAACGCTATCGGAGTTCAATATCAACAGCCGAAGCGAGCTTTACAAGGCTTCCGAGCTTTTGCAGGAGCAGATTGAGAATTGCACCGATGAGGGCGAGCGTGTTGACTTGAAAATTCAGTACGCCAAAATCTCTGCGACAATTCGGACTTATGAGGAAATTGTTGACGGAAACTATATCGACAATCTCCTAAAAGCCGAGCGTGAGCGAACCGAGGCAGAGCAGAAAAAAGAAAACACTCCCGAACAGCCGATTAAGCAGACAATAAACCGCAAAATGCACAGAAGATAAGGAGGATAATTTTGAAGAAACAGAATACCAAAATCGTAGTAATTCCGCATTACAGCGGCTCTCAGAAACCCTCCGAGGTTTTCAAACGAGTAATCACGGACCAAATCGAGAAGAAATTGAACAAGAATGAAAACAAGCCAAACAATGCCGCAAATTAAGAGAAATTACACCCAAAAAGCACTTGAAATAAACGGATAATTGATGTATAATGATGATAGTCGAAATCGGTTGTCCGTGCATTAAAGGAGGTTAAAATGACAAACGGACAGACCCGATACAACACAGCATTATATCTTCGTTTATCCAAAGACGACGGAACGGACAGCGAAAGCTCGTCAATTCAGACCCAAAAAGAAATGCTCACACGTTACTGCCGTGAAAACGGCTTTGCAATCAGCGAAATCTACGTTGATGACGGCTGGAGCGGAACGAACAGCAACCGACCGAGTTTTCAGCGTATGCTCTCGGACATTGAGGACGGGAAAATCAACTGCGTTATCACAAAAGACCTGTCCCGACTTGGACGAAATTACCTTGAAACAGGCGGCTATACGGAGGTTTACTTTCCCGAACACAATGTGCGTTACATAGCCGTTACGGACGGCGTAGACACGGCAAAAGGCTCAACAATGGACATCACGCCGTTCAAAAATCTGCTCAACGATATGTACGCACAGGACATCTCAAAAAAGATAAAATCATCATTGTTGACGCGGCAGAAACAGGGCAAGTTTATCGGCGTAAAAGCGCCTTACGGCTATGTGAAAGACCCTGCCGACAAAAATCACTTGCTGATTGATGAACGCTTTGCGCCGACCGTTCGGTACATTTTCCAAATGGCAAAGGACGGCGTGGGAATGGTGCAGATTGCAAGGCGGCTTACGGCTGAAAAAATCCCCCGTCCCGTGGTTGCTGCCGCTGAAAAATTCGAGTGCTATGACAGGTATATTACCACCGACGAGAGCGCATACAAATGGTCAATGGGTTCGGTTCGGGAAATACTTCGCAACCCTGTTTACAAGGGCGCAGTTCGTGGGCAGAAACGTCCGACAATATCGCTGAAAAGTCACAAACGGAAGCCTACGGCAAATGCAGGTACATTTGTGGTAGAAAATATGCACGAGCCGATAATTCCGCCCGAAGAATGGGAGCTTGTGCAGCATTTGATTACAAGCCGCAAAAAGGCGAGAAAAACCGACAGACCTTATGACAACATCTTTTCGGGACTGGTGAAATGCGCCGACTGCGGCTATGCGCTCTCGGTTTCAAAGGCAAACCGCACTTGGAACTCGGACAACATTATTGCGAATTACGATTATCAGTGCAACAACTATCGTATGGAAGGAAAAGCCGTCTGCACGCAGCACAGGATATCTGCTTTGAGCCTTTACAATGCGGTTTTAGAGGACATCAGGCGGCTTGCGAGTGAGGCACTTGATGATGACAGGCAGATGATTTCTTCAATCGCAGAACGGCTCGGAAAGAACGAAAAAGACAGCGTTCGACAGGCGGAACGTGAGCTAAAAAAGGCAGCCAAACGGCTTGCGGAACTCGACAAACTTTTCGCAAAACTCTACGAGGAACACGTCAACGGCAAGGTGAGCGAACGCAATTACAATGCGCTTTCGGCAACCTACGAAACCGAGCAGACAGAATTGGAAAGCAAAATCGCCGAACTGAATGAAACTATTAAGGCGAACCGTGAATACGGCGAAAATGCCGAGAATTTCGTGGATTTAATCAAGCAATACGCAGACATTGACGAACTGACGCAGGCACTCCTGAACACGCTTATAGAGCGGATTGAGGTTCACGAACCCGAAGAAATCAACGGCGAGCGTATTCAGAAACTTGATGTTTACTATAAGTTCGTCGGCAGGCTTGATTGATGATTTTGATGATGAATTTTTACAGAAAGTTCCGTTGAATGGGTTCAACTTCCGAGGGTTTCCAGGGTATATCAAGATTATGCAGCGCCGCCAGCTTTGTCTGAATGTTTGCACCAGTTCCCATTTTGCTTGTGCTTGCGAGAACGATACGCTTTGTGCCGGAGCGGAGCTGCGCATACATTTCGTTGCGCTGTTTCTGCGTTGCCGCGTCGCCGGCAGTGCAAATCTCATTTTCGGGAATGCCGCGCCGTGCAAGCTCCTGCTTGAGGTAATCGTACACGGAGAATTTCCCATCATCGGAATTAACGGCGATATCGCAAAAGATAGCCTGCACTCCCTTTTGAGCGGAGGTGCGGTCATATATCTCCATGATTTTGTCAATGCAGAGATTCACCTTGCTGTCGGGGTAGTTTTCAGCGTTTGGTATTACGCACCGCGCGTCCAGACCGAGCAGACGTGCTTCTCCCGTAATTTTCAGCATATTATCCTTGCTCGGATCCACGGCTCCGCTGTGAATCATTTCGGAGCGCTCAGCAAGGACCTTCATATACGCTTTCTGTTCATCGTTTGGATGTGCAACGATAGTCTGCGGCTTTCCTCCCTCCAGTTTCGGGACAGGCAAATCAAGCATATCCGGCGTCCGTATGTCTGCGAATTCCTTGAACATCTGCATGAGTTCGGGGACATTGTTGAATTTAGCAAAGCGCTTTTTCGTGCGATAGCCGTTGCCCGCAGGCTTCAGCTCTGCCTTTGAAACGATCTCACCGAAGTTGCTCGCCCAATCGTCAAACGTCTGCAATCCTGCGTTCTGGAGCAGAGAGGGACGGAGATACCTCTGCATAATGTACAGCTCCGTCATGGAGTTAGAAACAGGCGTTCCTGTGGCGAAAATTATGTTTTTCTCGCCGTAATTCTCGTTAAGATACTGCGTTTTCATGAGGATATCCTCGCTCTTTTGCGCAGGAGTAGTCTGAACACCGGACACCCTGTTCATTTTTGAAACCACAAGACCGTTCTTGTAATTGTGCGCTTCGTCAACGACAAGGCTGTCAAATCCGAGCTGTTCAAAGGTCAGGGAGGTGTCCTTAGTCTTGCCGCCGTCAAGGAGCTTCTGCAAGCGTGTTTCAAGGCGCTTTTTCTCACGCTCAAGGTCTTTTATGGAACTGCGGTTGTTTGAGCGTGTGCGGTAATCGCCGCTTAATTCGTCAATACCGCTTTGCATAGCGTCTATTTCACGCTGAATGAAATTTTTGCGGTACTCCATAGACATAGGGATTTTCTCGAACTGTTCGTAGGACATGATAACTGCGTCATAGTCGCCGGTGCAGCACCGACCGATAAACTTCTGCCTATGGTCTTTGTCGAAATCCTTTTCGCTTGCGGTCAGGATTTTTGCCTGCGGATATAGCCGCAGCCACTCGTTCGCCATTTGCCCCACAAGGTGCTTCGGAACGACAACGCAAGCCTTGTTTATAAGACCGAGCCGTTTTTTCTCCATAGTCGCAGCCACCATTTCAAAGGATTTACCAGCGCCGACGCAGTGGGCAAGCAGAGTATTGCCGCCAAATTTCGCCCGCATTACAGCGTCCAGCTGATGAGGTTTCAGCCTTATGGACGGCGACATTCCGGGGAACGTCTGATGAGAGCCGTCAAACTTTCTGCCAACAATGCTGTTGAACAGATTGTTGTAGCGCTCAACATATTTCTCGCGGCGCTCCGGCTTCTCCCACAGCCAGCGCTTAAAAACGTCTTTCATTTTCAGAGCCTTATCCTGCGCCAAATCGGTCTGCTTTTTTTTTATTTCATAATGCTCCTTTCCATCAACATCGGTTATCTTGTCCTTGACCACGATATCCCGATTGTTGAGCAGATTTTCAAAGATCGCCTTTGCAGGCATTCGGGCTGTGCCGTAAATCTGCGTTGCGGCGGCAGAGGTGTCCCAATTCTTGTTTTCAATTTTATACTCGCCGGTAACGGCTCTGCGCATAGGCTCGTAAAATCTTGCCTTTGCGTAATCCTCAAGGAAATGCTGATAGTCCTCAACATCTACCCATGACACACCGATACGCGCGGTAATATCTCCGGCTTCCAGCTTTTTCGGGAGGACTTCCGTCAGAGCCGTTACGTTGCGCTGAAAATCGGGATAGTCCTTTGCGTAAAGCTCGGCGGCGCGCAGCTTTTCACGGACATTGCCGGAGAGATATTCGGAAGATTCCTCCCAGCCGACAAAAGGGTCGTTCTCGTCAGATTTCAGCGGATTAAGATATATCAGGTTGTCCGATTTCAGAACTTCTACAATATCCTGCGGTTCCTGCCCGCAGAGCTGTGCCATATACGGTATATCCATTTTACCCACTGTATCAATGGAAACCTGCATAGCCTCCTGCGGAGTGTCCACATGGGTGATTTCGGCGGTGTATTTTACCGTGCGCTTGGTAAAGAAATCCGACTTTTCTACGGTCTTGGCTTCCTCGTCGATGATTTCCAGAGCGCAGAGGGAATTGTAATCATCGTCACGGCTGAAAACCTGCGAATTACTGCTGTCGTTTATGCAGCCGTTCTTCTTTACAAAGCTGTCGTACTGCGCGTTCAGTCTATCCTGCAAGGATCTCAGTTCCGTATCGGAGCAGTTTCTTTCCTGTGCGGAGAGCATTTCACGGAATGTGGCGCGCAGTTCGTTCAGACCCTTTATTCGCTCGGCTTTCTTTCCAGTTTCCGTTACCTCGGTCATGATGTTGTTTTCACGGAAATACATCTTTCCGTCAACCTCGGCAAAGGCGAAATTGCGGACATCTTCGACAGCAGGGATAACGCCGGCTTCCTTTTCAGTTTCCTGCGTCCGCTTTCGGATAGCGTTTGTCAGCTTTAGATTGCTTACAGCCTTTTCGAGCTGTTCGGAAAGGTCAGCTCCCTCAATAGGAACGCAGGCTGTTTCGTCTGCATTGCCGTACATGGAAAATTCCATGCCCTGTTTCATTGTACCGAGTATCATTTCGGGGTGGTCGAGGAAGTAATTATTTATCGGAATGCCGTCATGATTTTTGCCGACATAGCACCAGTCGGGAAGTTCCACCGCCATTTTCTCACGTTTTTGCAGGAAGATAATATCCGCCGTTACCTCCGTGCCGGCATTCGCCTTGAAAGCGTTGTTCGGCAGACGGACAGCGCCCAAAAGATCGGCACGTTTCGCAAGGTATTCACGGACTTTCGGGTTCTGCTTATCCATAGTACCCTTTGTGGTGACAAAAGCTACAATGCCGTTCGGCGCTACCTTATCCAGCGTTTTTGCGAAGAAATAGTCGTGTATCAGGAAATTCTCCTTGTTGTACCGCTTGTCGAACACTCCGTAATTTCCAAAAGGAACATTGCCGATAGCGGCGTCAAAATAATTGTCGGAGAATGTAGTTTCCTCATACCCCTTTATCTGAATATCCGCCGTCTGATAGAGCTGCTTTGCGATACGTCCGGTTATGCTGTCCAGTTCAACGCCGTGCAGACGGCTTTCCTTACGCATTTCTTCGGGCATAACGCCGAAAAAGTTGCCTACGCCCATAGCAGGCTCCAAAACGTTACCTCCACTGAAACCGAGAGCCGCCAGTCCTTTATAAATGCCGTTTATGACGGTGGGCGAGGTGTAGTGCGCGTTCAGCACCGTGCTTTTTGCGGCTGTGTATTCGTCCTCTGTCAGCGTTTCTGCAAGCTCCTTATGTTCGCTCGACCAGGAACTGTTGTTCTCGTCAAACGCCTGCGACAGACCGCCCCAGCCGACGTACTTTGAAAGAACAGTCTGCTCCTCCGGAGTTGCAAGGCGGTTTTCACCCTCGATTGCTTTCAGAGTTCGGATAACGGCGATGTTGGCGGAAAATTTGGCTTTCTGACCGCCCTCGCCAAGATGTTCGTCGGTAATGGTGAAATCGTGCTTTTCAACGGGTGCTTCAACCTGGACGGGACGTGCGGCAGGGGTAGGCTCTTTAACAGGTTTGGGGCTGTTTGCACTGTATTTAGCGAGAATTTTCTTTGCGCTCTCAATCTGTTGTGGGTCGTCTGAATTATCGACAGTCCATTGTGCGCTCCGGATACGGTTGTTTATGTCCCTTTGCGTAATGTACTTTTTCTGGGATATAAGCCTGTCGATACGGGCTGCGACTTCATTCCACTTCATCTTTACAGTAGCTTCACTGCCGCCGAAGCCGCCTTTGTTCAGAACGATACCCTTTGCGTCGTGCCATGTATCATATCCGGTGCGCCCCGAACCGCCAGTGCCGTATTCGTTTTTCAGAAAATCAGCCTTTTCCTTGCTGGAATGGGGCTGATTGAAGTAGTTCTCAATCCGGAACTTGCCGCCTTGAACGCCGCTTCCGCTTAATATAAGCAGGTCTTTTTCCTCCTCCGAAATGAACATGACGGGAGAGAATTCAAAATTCTTTTCTGTTCTGAACTCCCGTCGTTCAAGCTGTAAATCTTTCAGATTTTCAAGAATTTCGTGGAGGTTGCGATGAGGAAAACGCAGAACGTCCTTATCAGTTTCGCAGCGTTTTATAAGGTCGGTCATGCCGGCGATGAACTCCGAAACTGGCTTTTCTCCCTTTAGCGCTTCAGAGATCCTTTCGGTGCTTTCCGGGAAACCGCCTATAAAAAACTCGTCCGGAATAAAGAAATCACCCTCAACGTCGCGGTTGAGATACCACAGTTTTTCAGCGAGTTTCCTGCGGGTGTAGGCTTCTGCGTCGTCGATTGTGACCTGATCCGCAAATTTGCCGTCGCCCAGCAGCTCCTCAATACGCTCCGCAGCCTGTTCCCAGGTGATTGTTTTCTGCGCGGGGCTGTTGAGCGCAGTATCTCCCAAGCCGATAGTAATGCCGTTTTCGTCATACCATGCGGTAATTCTCCGGTCGGCTGCTCCGGTTGACTGACTGAAATCTATTCCTCTGGCGTTAGTCCCGAACTCATTGCACAGAAATTCAGCATTGCTTTCAGCGCCCTTGTTAAGCTGATACTGGTTGATTATGCGCTCAAGGCTGCGCGGCTCGTTCGACCCGCAGCGGAGAACGCAGTCGAACATATCCTGCGTTATGAGCGGTGAATTCGTATCAGCAGTCGTAATCGCTGTCTGTTTCCGCGGAGCGGAATTTTCCGCAGGCTCGCCGAAAAGGTTGAGCTGAACGCCTTCGGTGGAACTGTTAGAAAGTGTATCGTTCTGCGGTTCTGTGAGCCTCTGCACAGTTTCATCGGTGATTGAAACAAGGTCGCTGAACTCCAGATTACCCAGTGCAGAAATCATATCGTCGGAAAATCTGAAATTCTTTTCCTCGGCGACCTTATCGCTGTACATCATCACTATTTTTTTGTTCTCAAGGTCTGCATAAACGCTTATCCCGACTTCGGTATCTTCGTGAGTGGTGTAGGCAAGCGGAACGTGCGATATGTCGGAAAAGTTTGCGTCCTCGCGGAATTCCCGCTGTGAATATTCGTTTATCCGGGCTTTGGCTTCATTCAGAAAATATTCTCTGTCAAGCTGTTCGTGACGGTCGAACTCCTGCCTTGCCGCAGTAATCAGCGCATTTCCGAGGGATTCCCAGGTGTGGGACACCTCAAAGCCGCCCTTTGTGCGGAACGTCATTCCGGTATCGGTTTTCTCTGATGAAATCTCAACTCTGCTGATACCGTCGGCGGGAGGGTACTCAAAATTGAGATACCGCATATTCGCGTATATTCTTTTTGCAAGCTCGGCGCTTACGTCCTCGCCGTTGTGGAAACGTGTGGTCAGATCCTCAAATTCATCGGCGCTCAGACTTGCTCCCATTGTCCAGTTGGTTATGCCGCTGTATACCGGAGCATGGTCGTAATCGAACAGCTTATTGCCCAAATCGTCCAGTTCATCGCTTGCAAGCTGCTCTTCAGCCAGAAGAACAATGTTATCCGTCAGCGTTCTCTGCGTTTTGCGTTCCTCACGGGAAAGGGTAAAATCCGGAACTTCGGTATAACCAAAGCTGTCTACAAAGTGCGTTGTTATTGCGCCGTCTTTCTTTATTGAGATAATATCTCCGACTGAAAGGGAATGTCCATAGAAATCCTGCGGGTGGTCAACATTGAAACGCTTGTAGATATCATCGAGCGTTTCGTTCTCCTGCAATCTGCCGCGATAAACACGGTCGTAATTCTCACGGTCGATATACATTCCGTGATTTTTCAGATGTTCGCTGTTGGTAAAGTGGTAGTCACGCAGCTTTTCATCATCTTTGAGCTGATAAATCGCATACCTCGGCTCGGTAAGCGCAAACAGCTTGCTCAGGCAGTCGCTTTCATGGCTTGAAATGTCCTCGCTGTCGGTCATGAATTCTTCCGCAACGCCGTCAAAGCCCTCTGCGCCACGGTCGAGAAGTTCCTGCCCGCAATGCTCGGTCAGGTATTCCAGCGGGTCGGTCTGCTCCATAGCGTCAAAAATATCGTCGAAGGACATATAGGTGCAGACGAACTGCCCGCCTGCGGTGCTGTCAAGATCGTAGCGGATCCATGTGACATTTTCCATTTCGGAATTGACGTAGAATTTATCCACGTCGTCAGGTATTTCGTCCTGCGGTTTATTCTCGATTTCAGATATCGCCGCCTTTATCTTGCCGAGAATATTTGCGGACGCAATGGACTGCTTTTCATCGATGATTTTCCCGATACTGTGATATGAGGCGTACAATTCCACATCGTATGATGAGGATTCCGTGCGGCTTGCGTAAACGGAAACAGAAACGCTGTGCAGGCTGTCGAGGTACTTTTCATCGTTGTTCCAAATCTCGTTTGCACGATTGAGCGCAGCATTGAATTCCTCCACCGAGTATGGGTAATTGACCAAGAACCCGACTTCCTCCGGCGAGAAATTTCTGTTGTGGCTGCCGTTGACGTAAACGCAGGGGTACTTGATGTTTCTCTGCTGAATTTCCGAGCGAATATCGTTATACAGACCGTCCGAAACCAGATCCGCAACGGATTTGAGATATTCGGAATTTTCCCGCATTTCCGTCAATGCTTCATTGTGGGAATTGCGGACGGCTTCGGCGGCACGGTCGGCAAAGTATGTGCGGAACTCATCAGCGCTGTATGACGCCGCAGCCATTTCCAGCTCATCGGAGTAATCAAGCATAAAGTCATGCAGATTACTTGCGTCAGCAACCTTGCGGCTGTCCTCAATGCTCATGCTGCCGTCGTAAGCGTATGGATCATATTCTTCCTCGGAATTGTACGGGCGGTCTGAAAAAGGAATACCAAGTTCCGCCGCCTTGCTCCTTGCTGCCTCAAGACTGGTGAGGGATTCGTCAAGTTGGTCAGTTACCGCAGAAACGACCTCTGCACGGCAGTCATTGTCCTGCTGAAATTTGTTATACAGAGGTGCAAGCTGTTCAATGGAATATTCCGAGCTTTCACGTCCGCTGATAAGCCGTGTATAGTAGCTGTTTACGGCGCTTTCTACCTCAACATCGAAGTTCTCCCTGTCGGTGTTTTGGTGCGCGTTACGAACAAGGCTGTTATCATACAGTGCGCCTGCCGCAAGCCCAATATAAACAGAAACAGCGGGGAAAATATCCTCCGCTGATGTGCTGTTTATCCTCTGCGCTGAAGAACTATCTGCTCCATTACCTCGTGTTCCACTATGAAGCTCCGTGTTTTCTCCCAGCGCTCTATTTCGGTGAATGTCGTTTTCGGGCGAGGATTCTTCTCTGCGTACTGCTTCCGCAGAAGTTCCCACATCTCCCATGCTTCCTTGTCTATCTGACGGGGAATCAGTTCCCATTTCAGGCGACCCTCCAGCGACGGAATCTCCTCCGGATAATTCTCCGTCATGAATTTCTGCCACGCCTTGCCCCAGCGGTCTATCGGTTCGCTCAGGAGCTGCTGTTCCTCGTCCGTCAGACCCAGCTCCACCTGCTCCAGATACACGAACGTTTCCGGATCCAGCTTGTACGTTCTGCCGTTCTCCGTCTTGATTTCGGGATAGTACATCTTGTCCTCTGCGCACCAAATCTGTCTTACCTCTGCCATTGTCGATACTCCTTTCAGCAATAAGTGAATTTATAGTTTTCTCCATTGATAACAGTGCCGGTCTTGCCGCGATCTGAACGTATTCCGTCAGCTTTTCGGCCTCTGCCTTGCTGTGAACAAGGTCGAATGCGGATAAATCCATAGGATTGTTCTTGTAGTCGAACCTGCCGCCAAGCTCGCACCGAGCCGCTATGAAATACTGCGTTATGGATACGAAAGACTTTTCAAATGCAGCTCTGTCAGTTTCAGAGATATTCAGCGCCTTTATCGCATTTTCGAGATTGTCAGCCGCAGCCGTTCT
>ERZ826613.3738-NODE-3738-length-12234-cov-5.181460_pt1 | contig 12234 bp, 9 predicted proteins | sample MGYA00519925_ERZ826613 | MGnify/ENA primary metagenome ERZ826613 (study PRJEB31778, sample SAMEA3449236) | human gut metagenome | biome: human gut; feature: human-associated habitat; material: faeces | place: United Kingdom | collected 2010/2012 ... | reverse complement strand
AAAATTATGATGGTTATCATTTCACATCTCCTTCGCCCGATATATATAATCCTTTCAGTTTGCTAAATGCTTTTGCAGATGGAAAATTTGGATCTTATTGGTTTGGTAGCGGTACGCCTACATATCTGATAAATATGTTGGAGAAGTTTGGCGTAGAACCTTCCGAAATTGGAAATAATAGGGTTTCGGTCGAGGATTTTGATGCACCAACAGAAAGGATGACAAGTATTATCCCGCTGCTATATCAAAGTGGCTATATCACTATTAAGAATTATGATGAGGAATTAGATTTGTATACATTGAATATTCCTAATAAGGAAGTGAGAATAGGCCTGATGAAAAGTCTTCTTCCACATTATGTCGGTAGTAAAGCTCCGGAAACCACGACAATGGTGGCGTATCTTTCCCGTGATATCCGTAATGGGGATATGGATACTGCATTACGCCGTTTGCAAACGTTCCTGTCCACTATACCGCAATGCGATAATACGAAATATGAAGGACACTATCAGCAGGTTTTTTATATCATATTTAGTTTATTAGGGCATTATGTGGATGTGGAAGTTCGTACTCCTCGTGGACGGGTAGATATAGTACTTCGTACGAAGACTACATTGTATGTGATGGAACTGAAATTGGATAAAAGTGCGGGTGAAGCGATGGAGCAAATTGATTTGAAGAATTATCCGGAACGCTTTGCTTTATGTGGATTGCCTGTCGTAAAGGTGGCTGTCAGTTTTGATAGCGAACGGTGTACGATTGGGGGCTGGGAGATTATAAATGCTTAAGTATGTGAAAAATATGATTGATATGGAAGATTTGCAAAGACTATATCCTATCGGGATACAGACATTCTCGAAGATACGGGAGGGGAATTACCTCTATGTTGATAAGACGGAGTATGTTTACCGGATGACTCATTCGGCTTCCAGCTATATGTTTTTGAGCCGTCCACGACGTTTTGGTAAGTCATTACTTACTTCCACGCTGCATAGCTATTTTTCCGGACGTAAGGAGCTGTTTCATGGATTGGCTATGGAGAAACTGGAGAAGGAGTGGACGGAATATCCGGTACTTCACTTCGATATGAGTACCGCCAAACATGCGGATAGTGAACAGTTGCTCCAAGAATTGAATCTGAAACTATATGGTTATGAACAGATTTATGGACGGCTGGAGGAGGAGGTTAATCCCAATCAGCGTTTGATGGGACTGATAAAACGTGCCTATGAGCAGACCGGAAAGAAAGTGGTTGTGCTTATTGATGAATATGATGCTCCTTTGCTTGATGTGGTACATGAACGGGAAAATCTGGATGTATTGCGTAACATCATGCGTAACTTCTACAGTCCGTTAAAAGCTTGTGATCCTTATTTGCGTTATGTATTTCTGACTGGTATTACTAAATTCTCACAATTAAGTATTTTTAGTGAGTTGAATAATATAAAGAATATTAGTATGGATGAGCCATACGCTGTTATCTGTGGAATTAGTGAAGATGAGATACGTTTGCAAATGAAGGATGATTTGAAAGGATTGGCAAAGAAATTGGAGATAACACCTGAAGAGGCTTTGATGAAATTGAAAGAAAATTATGATGGTTATCATTTCACATCTCCTTCGCCCGATATATATAATCCTTTTAGTTTGCTAAATGCTTTTGCTGATGGAAAATTTGGATCTTATTGGTTTGGTAGCGGTACTCCTACATATCTGGTTAAGATGTTGGATAAATTCGGTGTGAAACCTTCCGAAATTGGACGTAGACAGCTGAAATCTTCAGTTTTCGATGCTCCTACTGAAACGATGACTGATGCAGTGCCTTTATTATACCAAAGTGGTTATATCACTATTAAGGATTATAATAAGATGCTAGATCTTTATACGCTGGATATTCCCAATAAAGAAGTAAGGCTGGGACTTATGGAGAGCCTTCTTCCTTATTATGTAAATAACAAGACACCTGAAGCAACTACCATGGTGGCTTATCTTTTTTATGATATTCAGAATGGTGATATGGATGCTGCTTTACACCGTTTGCAGGAATTTCTGTCTACGATTCCTTACTGCGACAATACAAGGTTCGAAGGACACTATCAACAGGTCTTTTATATCATATTCAGTTTGTTGGGGTATTATGTGGATGTGGAAGTTCGTACTCCTCGTGGACGGGTAGATATAGTACTTCGTACGAAGACTACATTGTATGTGATGGAACTGAAATTGGATAAAAGTGCGGGTGAAGCGATGGAGCAAATTGATTTGAAGAATTATCCGGAACGCTTTGCTTTATGTGGATTGCCTGTTGTAAAGGTGGCTGTCAGTTTTGATAGCGAACGGTGTACGATTGGGGACTGGAAGATTATAGGATGCTGATTATGTTGTTGATTTATAGTTTATTATATACTTAGGTAAATGAAAATAGCTCTGTAAGGGGCTTTTTTCTTTTCTATCCGGAATAAAAGCTTCACCTTTGCATTGTTGATCAACAAAACGTGAATAAATAAACTTGAATTTAAATCTTTAAAAAAACGTAGTATGAGTGTAATTTACAAAGTCATTACGCGGCCAACAGATCCGCGTGTTCCCAATTCTCCTAAGAGATATTATCCGCATCTGATCACTTTAGGCCAGTCTGTCAATCTGAAATATATTGCACAGAAAATGCAGGATCGTTCTTCGCTGTCTGTCGGTGATATTAAGAGCGTAATCCAGAATTTTGTGGAAAAAATGAAGGAACAGTTGCTGGAAGGTAAATCAATAAATATCGAAGGTTTGGGTGTGTTTATGTTGACTGCCCGTTCCAAGGGTGCGGAGTTGGCGAAGGATATTAATGCTAAGAGTGTGGATAGTGTTCGTATCTTTTTCCAAGCTAATAAAGAGTTGCGTGTCACCAAAACTGCTACCCGTGCAGATGAGAAGTTAGATCTGATCAGTCTGGATGAATATCTGAAGAAAATTAGCGTTACTGTATCTCCGGAAGATCCCGAGAAACCGGATGAAGGCGAAGGTGGCGGAGATGAAGGTGGCGGTAGCGGAGAGGCACCGGATCCCGCAGCTTAATGTCTTGTTGATTAATAGCTGACGGTTAGAGTGTTCATTTAGTGTTTAATTTAAAAAGAGAAATGTCTATGAAAAAAACGTGGAGTATTATTTTGAAAGTGATTATTGCTGTTGCCGGTGCGATTGCCGGAGTGGTAGGTGTGCAGGCAGCAACCTTGTAATTGATTATCTTATAAATAGGTATATTTATGAATGAATAACAGGCGGGAGAAATCCCGCCTGTTTATGTTTTAGATATAATTAGAGAGCTACACTTCTTCGCATACTCTCATTTCCATTCCTTTATATACTACAACAATCTTATGCAACTGTGTGGTGCCAATAGCATTTTTCACTGTATCTGTATCAGCATAACGGTTAGTTTGAGCGATACCTTCCAATCGTAATTCATCCACACGGTTTTCGGGATCTTTGTATTTAGCATATTTCAACTCGATTATGTAGCTGTGTTTCATATCCGGATAAATATCTAATAATGGAGATAGGAAGATGTCAGCATATCCTTCTTGTGTATCTGCTTCCGAAATAGGGCGGTAGAACCGGTTTTGTGCAGTCATGGCTAGCGTGAAACCATGTACGAAAAATTCTCCTTTTTGCTTGTCGCGTTGGGAGGCGTAGCGTTTCAGGCAATCAGCTATGTAGTCAAAATAAGCTTTCCAAGTACCTCGATAAGCGAGCGAACTGGATAATTCATTTTTCTCATAATTACTGAAGCTTAAGTTGGCTTCATTGTAAGTGTTCAACAAATAGGTGTAAAGTTGTTCGCGAACTACCTGATTGGGAATGGTGAGTTTGCACTTTCCTTCATGTGTGCCACTAATAGTAAGCATGCCAAAATAATAGAGTAAGCTTATGAAATTGTCCGGATCAATGATACTGGCGGCTGGGAATCCTTTCTTCACTTCTCCAGTGATGTATCCTTGGCTTACTAAAGTCTGTATGATGGAAGCATCGTGCGCAAACTCTTTATCTTTGCGGATGAGCATACGCAATTTTTCGTAGTCAATGCGGATGTTGTCTTCTACCATATCTTTCGGTATTTCACCATATCGAATGTAGTTTTTGACGAAATAAAGTACCATGTTGGAATTGTACATAGTGGTTCGACCATAGCATTCTTGTGCAAAGCAGTAATTATCATACCACGGTTTCATAATTTCTATCAATTCATCGATGGTATGGTTGAAGTGTCCTGTGTTAGAATAATAAGTTAACATTTCGCGAACCTCACTTTCTGTGAATCCCATCAGTTCGTTGAATTCTGATGAAAGCGAGTAATTGGTGCCGATATTGAAGCCGCTGGTCAAGTCATCCATTGTCACGGGACTGACACCTGTGATGAAGCAACGTTTAATACTGGAGTCTGTGCCGGATTTTATTTTATTGAAAAAAGCACGTAAATAACCTTCTTTGTGTGTCTCATCAGTGTAACGGTTTAAGCTGTCGACATCAGAGAGTATTGTATTGGTGAAATGGTCGTATTCATCAATGAAGAGATAAATCTTTTGATTTACACGGGCGCACTCCGTAAACAGATATTCGAATTGGCTGACGGCCCCGTCTTTTTCGTCCATTTTTTCTTTGATTCCTTCAGGTAAGTAGTCAGCATAAACATCACAGAAATAGTCAAATACGATTCTACAATGTTCGTCCAGACCTTTGCGGTAGCTGTGTAAATCTCCACTTATTCCCGAGAAATTTAATTTTATTACCAGATAGCTATTACGATCCTTTGTGGGATGCTTTCCAATATAAAGATCGCCAAACAAAGCGTCAAACTTATCTTTGGCACGTACATCATAATAATGTTGAAGCATATTCAAAGTCAGACTTTTTCCGAATCGGCGCGGGCGGATAAAAAAGAAAAAACGATCTGATTGCTCTATCAAGGGGATGAAAGAGGTCTTATCCACGTAATAATAATTATCCAAACGGATGTCCTCGAAGTTCATCATACCATAAGGTAACAACTTCCTGTCTGATGATGCATATTTCATAATTAATGTCTTTTATATGAATGTACTTTGAATAAGTGTATACAAAGATACTTTCTTTCTGCTATTTTCCCAAACAAACGTTCTTTCTTTTTGTTTCGTGCTATTTGTTAGGAGTATCGCTCTATATTTTAACAAAATAGAAAATCTAATCAAACTCGTTGGCTGAATAGCGGATTTTATCTACCTTTGCATCTCAATTAAATGCGTCATTTTAAGCGAGAAAAAACATGATTCGAAAAATAATAAAAGCTCTTTGGATATTTTTGGCAGTCGTTGTGTTGGCTATTGTTGTCATCTTTGTCTCTATCTCAAAGGGTTGGATTGGCTATATGCCTCCTGTAGAGGAACTTGAGAATCCGAGCTATAAATTTGCAACGGAGATTTTTTCTGAAGATGAGAAAGTGCTTGGTACATGGTCTTACAGCAAGGAAAACCGGGTATACACGGCTTACAAGGATTTGTCACCCTGTATTATCAATGCTCTTATTGCAACGGAAGATGTTCGTTTTGTCGAGCATTCCGGGATTGATGCTAAAGCGTTGTTCCGTGCGTTTGTGAAACGTGGTTTGATGTTTCAGAAAAATGCAGGTGGAGGTAGTACCTTGTCGCAACAGCTAGCTAAACAGTTGTTTACGGAAAATGTGGCGAGAAATACACTTCAGCGTCTTTTTCAAAAACCGATTGAATGGGTGATTGCGGTGAAACTTGAACGTTACTATACCAAAGAGGAAATATTGAGTATGTATCTCAATAAATTTGATTTTCTGAATAATGCTGTTGGTATCAAAACTGCTGCATATACCTATTTTGGCTGTGAACCGAAGGACTTGAAGATTGAAGAAGCAGCTACGTTGGTGGGTATGTGTAAGAATCCGTCACTCTACAATCCGGTTCGTTTCAACGAACGTTCCCGTGGCCGTCGTAATGTGGTGCTCGAGCAGATGCGTAAAGCCGGATATATCACAGATGCAGAATGTGATTCTTTGCAGGCTCTTCCGTTGAAACTGACTTACAATCGTGTTGACCATAAAGAGGGGCTGGCTACTTATTTCCGTGAATATCTCCGTGGCGTCATGACAGCACCGAAACCGGTAAGAAGTGATTATCGTGGTTGGCAAATGCAGAAATTCTACGAAGATTCCATCGCTTGGGAAACTAACCCGTTATATGGTTGGTGTGCGAAAAACAAGAAGAAAGACGGTACAAATTATAATATCTATACAGATGGATTGAAGATTTATACAACTATCAATTCACGTATGCAGCAGTATGCCGAAGATGCTGTAAAAGAGCATTTGGGTGATTATCTGCAACCTGTATTCTTCAAGGAAAAAGAGGGAAGTAAGAATGCCCCGTATGCAAGATCACTACCGGAAAAACGAGTGGAAGAGTTGTTGACGAAAGCAATGAAACAAACGGAACGTTATCGCCTCATGAAAGAGGCGGGAGCTTCGGAACAACAGATTCGTAAGGCGTTCGATACACCGGAAGAAATGACTGTCTTTTCCTGGAAGGGTGATAAAGATACGATTATGACACCGATGGATTCCATCCGCTACTACAAATCTTTCTTGCGGACGGGATTTATGTCAATGGATCCGGCAAACGGACACGTGAAGGCTTATGTGGGCGGACCGAATTATGTATATTTCCAGTATGATATGGCGATGGTGGGACGTCGTCAGGTAGGTTCTACTATTAAACCGTATTTATATACATTGGCAATGGAGAACGGATTTTCTCCTTGCGATCAGGCACGCCACGTAGAGCAGACTTTGATTGATGAGAATGGAACTCCCTGGACACCACGTAATGCAAATGATAAGCGTTATGGAGAAATGGTGACTCTGAAATGGGGATTGGCAAACTCCGATAACTGGATTTCTGCATACCTGATGGGTAAGCTGAATCCGTATGATTTGGTACGCTTGATCCATAGTTTCGGTGTACGCAATAAAGCAATTGATCCGGTGGTTTCACTTTGTCTGGGACCTTGTGAAATTTCTGTCGGTGAAATGGTCAGCGCATACACGGCTTTTGCCAATAAAGGAATCCGGGTGGCTCCATTGTTCGTTACCCGTATTGAGGATAGTGATGGCAATGTCATTTCTACTTTTGCACCGCAAATGGAAGAAGTGATAAGCGCGTCGAGCACTTACAAAATGCTGGTTATGCTGCGTGCCGTTATTAATGAAGGAACGGGTGGACGTGTTCGTCGATATGGAATTACCGCTGATATGGGTGGAAAAACAGGAACGACCAATGATAACTCCGATGCCTGGTTTATGGGATTCACTCCTTCACTGGTATCCGGTTGTTGGGTAGGAGGGGACGAACGTGATATTCACTTCGGTAGAATGACCTATGGACAGGGTGCTGCTGCAGCTTTGCCTATCTGGGCGATGTATATGAAGAAAGTGTATGACGATCCGACTTTGGGATATGACCAGCAGGAGAGATTCAAACTCCCTGAAGGGTTTGACCCGTGTGCCGGTTCGGAAACTCCTGATGGCGAAGTGGAAGAAAGAGGACTGGACGATCTTTTCAATTAAAGAAGTGCACAAGTATATTGTTTGCATAGGGAGTAATTACAACAGGAAAGAGAACTTGACTTTTGCCAGGCAGAAGCTGACTGAATCGTTCTCTTCTATATGTTTTGCTCCCGAACTGGAAACTAAACCTTTGTTTTTTAAGAATCCGGCTCTGTTTTCCAATCAAGTGGTTCTGTTCTATTCCGATAAGGATGAAGAGACGGTGAGGAAAATGCTGAAAGATATAGAACAGAGGTCCGGACGTCGTTCGGAGGATAAGAAAGAGGAAAAGGTTTGTCTGGATATTGACATGCTTTTATATGATAACAAAATATTAAAACCGGAGGATTGGCAAAGGGGATATATACAACAGTCATTATCTGCTTTCCATTCTTTATTATTTATTAAGTAGATGAAATTTCTTGGAATTATACCTGCTCGCTATGCATCCACTCGTTTTCCTGCGAAACCGTTGGCTATGTTGGGCGGAAAAACAGTCATACAACGCGTATACGAACAAGTGGCAGGCGTTTTGGATGACGCTTATGTAGCTACGGATGATGAACGCATTGAAGCTGCTGTTAAGGCGTTCGGGGGAAAGGTTGTGATGACTTCCGTTCACCACAAAAGTGGTACGGATCGTTGTTATGAAGCCTGTACCAAGATTGGAGGTGATTTTGACGTCGTAGTGAATATACAAGGAGATGAGCCTTTTATTCAGCCTTCACAACTGGATGCGGTAAAGGCTTGTTTTGAAGATGTAACCACGCAGATTGCTACGCTGGTGAAGCCTTTTACTGCCGATGAACCGTTTGCCGTACTGGAAAACGTGAATTCACCGAAAGTAGTAGTCAACAAGAACTGGAACGCACTTTATTTCAGTCGTTCTATCATTCCTTATCAGCGTAATGCCGAGAAACAGGACTGGTTGAAGGGACATACCTACTACAAGCACATCGGATTGTATGCGTATCGTACAGAGGTGCTGAAAGAGATTACCATGCTTCCACAGTCTTCTTTGGAGTTGGCCGAATCTTTGGAGCAGCTTCGCTGGCTGGAGAACGGATACAAAATAAAGGTCGGCATCAGTGAAGTGGAAACTATTGGAGTTGATACCCCACAAGACTTGGAACGGGCAGAAGAATTTTTGAAGAATAGAATCTAATCTTATGGATCGTACGATACAACCTGAAATACAAACCCTGAAAAATTTTCGTATACTTCCTCCCGTTCGAATGACGTTGCCAAACGGCATTCCGTTGACTGTTATTAATGCGGGTGAACAGGAAGTAGTACGCATAGATGTGCTTTTTGCCGGGGGACGCTGGCAGCAATCGCAGAAACTGCAAGCTCTGTTTACGAACCGGATGCTGCGCGAAGGCACGAAAAAATATACGGCTGCCACCATTGCCGAAAAACTGGATTACTACGGCTCATGGCTCGAATTGTCCAGCTCGTCGGAATATGCATATATCACTGTTTATTCGTTGAATAAGTATTTGGCGAAAACATTGGAGGTGGTGGAATCCATGATTAGAGAACCGCTTTTCCCGGAAAAGGAATTGCATACTATCCTTGATACCAATATCCAACAATACCAGGTCAATACTTCCAAAGTTGATTTTCTGGCACACCGCAGTCTGTTGCAGTCGCTTTACGGTGAACAGCATCCATGTGGTAAAATAGTGGTGGAGGAAGATTATCATGCCATCACTCCGGAAGTGCTCCGTGAATTTTATGAACGGTATTATCATTCGGGTAATTGCTCTATCTTTTTGTCCGGTAAGGTGACGGAGGATATTATCAGCCGGGTGACAGATACATTCGGCACTTCTTTCGGTCAGCATCAGCAGCAGGTGTCGAGATTAAGTTTTCCTTTTACTGCTGTTCCCGAAAAGAGAATTTTTACAGAGCGTGAAGATGCCATGCAGAGTGCTGTGAAGATGGGATATACAACCATTACCCGTGATCATCCTGATTATCTGAAACTCCGGGTCCTGATGACTTTGTTCGGAGGTTATTTCGGCAGTCGGCTGATGTCTAATATCCGTGAAGAGAAGGGATATACTTATGGTATTTCGGCAGGAATCATGTTTTATCCGGATAGCGGACTATTGGCTATCTCGACAGAAACGGATAATGAATATGTGGAACCGTTGATACAGGAAGTGTATCATGAAATAGACCTCCTGCATCAGGAACCTGTGTCAGCCGAAGAATTGACTATTGTACGCAACTATATGTTGGGAGAAATGTGCCGTAGTTATGAGTCGCCTTTCTCACTTTCGGATGCGTGGATCTTCATTGCTACTTCCGGTCTGGATGATGACTACTTTTCACGTTCTCTGCTGGCTGTGAATGAGGTTACTCCGATGGAAATACAAGATTTGGCACAGCGCTATTTGTGCAAAGAGACATTAAAAGAGGTCATTGCAGGTAAAAAGTTGTCATAATTTGCTTTCCGAAAGTGGGCTGTTTGGGATAGAAATTGTATCTTTGTCCAAATTGTAATTCTAAAATGAGTAACGACTAAAACCAATGAGGAAATATCTATATACTACACTTTTATTGGCTCTTCTTGCACAAGAGGGAGTGATGGCACAAGAAAATGAAGGAAAAAAAGGCGGATTTTTCGGAAAAATTAAAGATACATTCTCCACTGAAATAAAGATTGGCAACTATACTTTTAAGGATGGCAGTGTCTATACGGGAGAAATGAAAGGACGAAAACCGAATGGAAAAGGAAAAACAGTCTTTAAAAACGGTGATGTCTTTGAAGGAGAATATGTGAAGGGGAAACGTGAAGGATATGGAATTTATATGTTTCCCGATGGAGAAAAATACGAAGGACAGTGGTTTCAGGACCAGCAGCACGGAAAAGGTATCTATTATTTTATGAATAATAACCGTTACGACGGTATGTGGTATCAGGATTATCAGCATGGTGAAGGAACAATGTATTATCATAACGGTGATTTATATGTAGGTCATTGGGTGAATGATAAACGTGAAGGCGAAGGTACATACACTTGGGCGAATGGAGCCAAATATACCGGTCATTGGAAAAATGATAAGAAGAACGGCAAAGGTATCATGAACTGGGACGATGGCTGTAAGTATGAAGGAGATTGGAAAGATGATGTCCGTCACGGAAAAGGGGTATTTGAATATACCAATGGAGATAAATACGATGGTGACTGGGCGGATGATATTCAACACGGAAGAGGTACTTACTACTTTCACACGGGCGATCGTTATGAAGGTTCTTATCTCTTAGGTGAACGCACCGGTGAAGGAGTTTATTATCATGCTAACGGCGACAAGTATGTAGGTAATTTCAAAAATGGCATGCAAGACGGAAAGGGTACTTTTACCTGGGCGAATGGTGCTGTGTACGAAGGAAGCTGGAAAAACAATAAACGTGATGGCAGAGGAGTCTATAAATGGAGCAATGGCGATGTTTATGACGGTGATTGGAAAGACAACCGTCCCAATGGACAGGGTACTCTGAAAACCGTTGCTGGGATGCAATATAAAGGTGGCTTTGTTGACGGATTGGAAGATGGACAGGGCGTACAAATTGATAAAGATGGTAATCGCTTTGACGGATTTTTCAAACAAGGAAAGAAAAATGGTCCTTTTGTAGAAACAGATAAAGATGGAAAGGTGATTAAAAAAGGAACCTATAAATTCGGAAGACTTCAATAGATGATAGGTGATAGATGATAAATGATAGTGGGCTGCGCATTGCGTGGCCTCTTTTTTATGGTACAAAGAAAAATGGATAATAACCAAAAGCGGTCATTATCCATTTTATAATTTCCTGTTGAAAGTAACTTCAACTATCACCTATCATTTATCACCTATCATCTATTAAATGATGTATTGTGAACTGATAGATTCGTTATTCATCACTCGTTTGATTGTTTCTGCAAACATATCAGCAATGCTTAACTGTTTTACTTTCGGGCATTTCTTTGCGTATGGGATGCTGTCGGTAAATACCATTTCTGTCAGGGCAGACTCTTGCACGCGGAAAGAAGCCGGATCAGACATTACGCAGTGGCTGGCGATGGCGCGTACAGATTTGGCACCGGCATCCAACATGATGTTGGCTGCTTTGGTAATTGTTCCTGCAGTGTCTACGATATCGTCAATCAATACTACGTTTTTACCTTCTACGTCACCGATGATTTGCATAGATGCTACTTCATTGGCTTTTTCACGTGATTTGTTACAGAGTACCAATGGTACACCGAGGTATTTGGAGAAAGTGCTGGCACGTTTTGAACCTCCTACGTCCGGTGTAGCAATAACCAGATTTTCCAGTTGCAATGACTGGATGTAAGGGAGGAATACAGCTGATGCATACAAGTGATCTACCGGGATATTGAAGAATCCTTGAATCTGGTCTGCATGCAAGTCCATCGTAATCAGGCGGTCGATACCTGCAACAGACAGCAGGTCGGCTACCAACTTAGCGCCGATAGATACACGGGGTTTGTCTTTTCTGTCCTGACGTGCCCATCCGAAATAGGGGACTACAGCTACAACGCTCTTTGCAGACGCGCGTTTTGCAGCATCGATCATCAGGAGAAGTTCCATTAAGTTGTCTGAGTTAGGGAAAGTGGATTGAACCAGGA
>ERZ826613.3731-NODE-3731-length-12253-cov-3.007214_pt1 | contig 12253 bp, 9 predicted proteins | sample MGYA00519925_ERZ826613 | MGnify/ENA primary metagenome ERZ826613 (study PRJEB31778, sample SAMEA3449236) | human gut metagenome | biome: human gut; feature: human-associated habitat; material: faeces | place: United Kingdom | collected 2010/2012 ... | reverse complement strand
GCGATTGGTTTTGTCTGTGATAATCTGGGACTATGCGGGATTCCAAGAGAAGCAGCGTGGAAGGTCACGGATAAGCTTTTGATGAAAGAGGCATTAAAGGCAGGAGGGGTATCAACCGCAGATTTTAGAAAGGTCGCTTCTTATGAAGAATGTGTTGAGTCGGCTAATGCACTTGGATTTCCGGTTATGGTAAAAGCAGTGGACAGTTCAGGAAGCCGTGGAATCCACCGTGCAGACAGGATGGAAGAATTAGAATATGCCTGGCAGGAAGCAAAAAAGGTAACAAAGAAGCCGTATGTGCTGGTAGAAGAATTTATTGAAGCCGATGAAATAGGGGTAGATGCTTTTATTGGAGAAGAAAAAATCGAAGCATTTTTTCCGCATGAAAAATTTACTTATACGGTAAATGGAACAACGATGCCAATCGGACATAAATTTCCTTATCATGCATCGAAAAAACTGATGGAAAATCTGAAACATCAGATTGAGCTTGCCATAAAAGCACTGGGAATGAAAAACTGTCCGCTAAATGCCGATGTATTTGTAAGAGGAGAGCAGGTCTGGCTGATTGAAGTTGGAGGAAGAACAGGAGCAACCTGTATTCCGGAGCTGATTTCAATTTATACGGGTTATGACTGGTATGAAAAGATAATCAGCTATGCACTTGGCGAAAAGGCAGAGTTTCAGAGTGAAGAAACACATCCTTGCATGGGCGCATTGCTGTTTTCGAATCAGGATGGCATAATCGAAAAGATTGAAATGGATAAACTTAAAAGCCTGGTTCAAAAAGGCATTGAGGTTCAGCTTGATTATCGGGTCGGTGATAAAATTGAGGCAATGAAGAATGGAACAGATCGGATTGGGCAGGTCATTATGAGGACAGGAAGCGAAGCGGAATTAGAAGAAGCGTTAAGCCATGCAAGAGAAGCAGTCTGGCTGTCGAAAGGAAATTTGGAAGAACGATGGAAAAATTAAAAGATTATATCTTACTGCATTTAAATATCATGCTGTTTTCATTTACCAGTGTATTCAGCAAACTGGCATCACAGCAGTTTAATAAACACGGACTGTTTTCAGCAGGAATGATTGGATTTTCTTTTTTGATGTTATTAAACTGCTTTGTTTATGCAATTGCATGGCAGAAGGTTATCAAAAAATTTGATTTAAATGTTGCTTATGCAAACCGTACGGTATATTTAATCTGGAGCCAGATATGGGCTGTTTTTATTTTTCATGAGAGTCTTACGGTGACGAATATGATTGGTTTGCTGGTTGTATTTATTGGAGTGTTGGTGGTGCAGAAATATGAATAATTATATGTGGCTGTTATTTATCGGAACATTTTTCAGTGCATTCTCACAGCTGTTATTAAAGCAGAGTGCAAATAAAACCTATAAAAATCCGATTTTTGAATATTTAAATTGGCGCGTGATTCTTTCTTACGGAATTTTTGCAGCCGTTTTGTTTCTAAATACTTATGCGTATACAAAAGTAGACATGAAATATGGTGCAGTAATTGATACCTTTACTTATGTGTTTGTTATGGTATTGTCGTATTTTATTTTAAAAGAAAAGTTTACAAAGGAAAAATTAATTGGAAATTTGATTATTATGAGTGGAGTGTTTATTTATACCCTGCCGTTTTAATCTTCTAAAGAAGAAGCCGATTATGAGATGTATAAATATAAGAAACGGATTTATAGAGACAGAGTATAAAAGAGTGGAACAGATTGTAGATTTGGCAAAATGTTCCACTCTTTTAAAATTTTTACCGGTTGAAGTAATCAAAAATTGTTTTAACAACATATTCTTTATCCGCTTGTGACAGCTGGTAGTACATCGGAAGACGTACCAGACGTTCGCTTTCTTTTGTTGTATAGCGGTCTTCTCCAAAGAAACGTCCGTATTTTTTTCCGGCCGGTGCAGAATGTAATGGAATATAATGAAAAACAGACATCACACCGTGTTCTCTTAAATAATGAATAAAATCAGAGCGACTTTCCAGGTTCGGGAGTTTGATATAGTACATGTGAGCATTGTGAATACAATCTTTTGGAATAAAAGGCTGTTCAATCAGTTCCTTATCGGCAAGTGGTTTTAATGCTTCATTATAAAAGTTCCAGGTGGCCATGCGGTCATTTTGAATGTCATCTGCCATTTCAAGCTGAGCCCAAAGATAAGCAGCATTTAAATCGCTTGGAAGATAGGAAGAACCATAATCCTGCCAGGTATACTTATCAATCTGTCCACGGAAAAATTTACTGCGGTCTGTTCCCTTCTCACGCAGAATTTCTGCTTTTTCCTGATAAGCATTATTCTGAAAGAATAATGCACCGCCTTCTCCCATACTTAAATTTTTGGTTTCATGAAAACTAAGACAGCCAAAATCTCCAATTGTTCCAAGACTTTTTCCCTTATAATAAGAAGCGAATCCCTGTGCGGCATCCTCGACAACTTTTAAGTGATGACGCTTTGCAATATTCATGATTGTGTCCATATCGCAGGCAACTCGGCATAATGAACCGGAACAATCACTTTTGTTTTTTCAGTGATGGCGTCCTCGATCAATGTTTCATCAAGATTCATGGTATCAGGACGAATATCGACAAAGACAAGGGATGCACCTCTTTGAACAAAAGCATCTGCTGTGGAAACAAAGGTGTAGGAGGGAAGGATGACTTCATCCCCCGGTTTTACACCGCTTAAGACAGCTGCCATTTCAAGTGCATGAGTGCAGGAAGTGGTGAGAAATGCCTGATTGGTATAAAAATGTTCTTTCATCCACTGACTGCATTTTTTGGTAAATGTTCCATCTCCGCAGATTTTTCCGCTTGCGATGGCTTCTTGTATGTATTTTACTTCATTTCCCGTATGAGGGGCAATATTAAAATCAATCATAACGACTCCTAAAAATTTTGTTCTAAATCAAATAACTACGGTAACATTTTAACATAGTTAAAAAAAAACGCAAATATTAATTTGATATACATTGCAATTTAAAAATAAGTATTATATAATAGGAAATACTTGGTTAACATATATGTAATAAATTTGGAAAAAGTTGACGCAAAGCAAAAAGGGAAGGGTAGGAAATGAAAAAGGCAACAAAAAAATGGATTGCTTACTTGTTGACACTGATCATGTTATTATCTGTAGCGACTCCGGTATTCGGAGCAGAGCCAGGGACAGAAGAGTCTGTGTCGGAAACTGTGCAGACACAGGAAGTGGTGCAAAGTACAGAAAAAAGCACAAATGAAATTTCACAGGAACAGGTTTCAGAGGAACAAAGTCCGGAGGCACAGAGTACAAACGAACAGGATATTGAGAAGCAGAATTCGAAAACTTCTGATTTAGAAGGAACAAATTCGGAAGAAACAAATTCAGAAGAAATGAATTCAGAAGAAATAAATTCGCAGGATGCTGTTTCAGAAGTGGCGTTTAACTATGTGGTTACTCAGGATGATGGAATCAATCAGTCTGTTATTATGAGCTTTGGAGACGAAACAACAGTGATTGAGAGTGCAGTACTTACATACCGAGATGGAGGCGAGGTGAAAACAGCAGAGTCAGATACTGTAGCAGAGAACTTTGCTGTTTTTTTGCTTCCGATTGCACAGGATGGAGTGGAACGTGTATGGGAAAGTGCTGTGGTGAGAATTACAGGGATTGAGTATACTGTGTCACTTCAAGATTCTGAGGGTATGACGCAGACAGAAGTTTCAGAAGAAACTGCTTCGGAAGTATTGCAGGATACAGAAGAGTCTTTAGATGAAGAGACTGCTAATCTGGTAGAAGATTCTATCATTTCCACAAAGGGAGACGGAATTACGGGAGAGGAAATTGCAGATTCAATTGAAAAATCAATAGAACTCGTTCCGGATGCAGACGTAGCTGCCCAAATCAGCACATTTTCCATGGAGTCTGTGGGAAGAGCAGTACAGAAGTATGTGATTGTGTTAGACCCAGGACATGGTGGAACAGATTCTGGCGCTGAAAATCAAAATGGAATTTCTTCCGAATCTGAATCAAAGTTGACATTAAAAATTGCAAACTATGTAAAACAGGAGTTAGAGAAATCATCACAGTTCGTTGTCTATATGACCAGAACGCATGATAGCTATGTTGGACTAAGTGAACGTGTAAATTATGCAGCTTCTAAGAATGCAGATATTTTAGTAAGCCTGCATTTAAATTCCGCAGATTCAAAAACCGCAAATGGAGCAGAAATCCTCGTACCAAGAACAGGACGCTATAACTCTAAAGTTGCGGAAAATGCCGGACAACTGGCACAGGATATTTTGAAAAAACTGGTAAGTTTAGGCTTATACAATCGTGGACTGGTTTATCGTGACAGTGCAAGCGGTACAAAATATCCGGATGGAAGTACCGCAGACTATTATGCGATTGTTCGTCAGGGACTGCAGGCAGGTATTCCATCTATTATTGTGGAGCATGCATTTATCAGCAGTACAGTGGATGCAAAATTCTTAGACAGTGAAGCAGATTTACAGAAAATTGGAAGAGCCGATGCAGAAGGAATTGCACAGTATTTTGGTGTGACACTTTCGAATTCTTCTAATAATAACAGTAATAGTAATTCCGGCGACTCAGACAAGAATGGCTGGGTCAAAGAAAATAGAAACTGGTATTACTATAAGTCAAATGCAAAACAGACCGGCTGGCAGAAGGTTGATGGAAAGTGGTATTATCTGAAGGCAAACGGAGTGATGCAAACTTACTGGTATCTGGAAAATGGAAAGTATTATTTCCTTGGAGCAAATGGTTCCGTAAGAACCGGCTGGCAGAAGATCTGGGGCAAATATTATCATTTTGACAGTGATGGAGTGATGCAGACCGGCTGGCAGAAAATCGATGGAGCATGGTATTATTTTGGAAATGAGAAAAATGGTGCAATGCAGGTGGGCTGGCAGATAGTTGACCATGAGTACTATTACATCGTGGACAGCGGGGTGATGCAAACTTACTGGAGAAAAATCGACGGAAACTACTATTTCTTTGGAGCAAATGGTGTCAGAAGAACCGGTTGGCAGAAAATCTGGGGAAAATGGTACTATCTGGATGAAAATGGAGTGATGCAGACCGGCTGGCAGAAGATAAAAGGAGTCTGGTACTACTTTGGCGGGGCTTCAGATGGAGCAATGAAAACCGGCTGGCAGACCATTAATGGAAAGACCTATTATTTTGACTCAGAAGGAGCAATGGCAACCGGAACCGTTACAATTGGCGGAACAAAGTATGAATTTAACAGCAGTGGAGCTCTAAAAGAAGAAACAAAAAATGAAGGGTTATATCAGATTACGGGAACAAGCAGTGTGACTGTTTCTCAGATGGTAAAATATTATAATACATACTCTTCGATTGCCTATCCGTCTGCAGCGCTGACCAAGGGTGGTGCAGCGGATATTGAAACATTTTGTAAAATAATAAAAGAAGAAGCCGATGCAGAAAACATGAAAGCCGATGTAGTATTTATTCAGGCAATGTTAGAAACCGGATATCTGAAATTTGGCGGAGATGTAAAAATCAGCCAGTTTAATTTCGCAGGACTTGGAGCAACCGGAAACGGAGTTGCAGGAAATTCTTTTAAGGATGTAAGAACCGGAATCCGTGCTCAGGTACAGCATTTAAAAGCTTATGCCAATAAAGAGGCGTTAAAAAATACCTGTGTAGATGTTCGTTTCTCTTATGTGACAAGAGGAAGTGCACCTTACGTGGAATGGCTTGGAATTCAGGAAAACCCAAATGGGGGCGGCTGGGCTGCAAGCAAGAATTACGGTAATGATTTACTGGGATTAATTAACAAGTTAAAAGCAATTTAAAAAAAACAGACAGGATGATGTCAAAATCCTGTCTGTTTTTTTGCTGTATTTAGATTTAATTAGAACCTATCAGTTCTCCGGAAGCAGAGAAAACATACCATTTTTTGTCGATTAATTTCAGTCCGGTCTGCATCACTCCGGATTCGTCCAGATAATAGGTTTTGCCGTTTGAGGTAACCCATCCGGTCTGTAACACTCCACTATAATTTGCATAATACCATTTGCCGTCAACAGAGAACCAGTATTTCTGCATCACTCCGGTTAAAGGCATAAGGTAATAACGATTCTTGCCGTTTGTATACCAGCCTTCTATGCGTGCACCATTTGACTGGAGAAGATACCAGTTATTGTCAATTTTCTGCCATCCGGTCAGCATTGCTCCAGAGGAATTTAAGTAATACCATTTGCCCCAGATGCTCTGCCATCCGGTTCGCATGATACCGTCTGAACCAAGGAAGTAGTAGGCATTATTGACTTTCTGCCAGTAGGTTTTCATAGCTCCGTCATTTGCATTGCCAAAGTAATACCATTTAGAATCGAGTCGTTTCCATCCGGTCTGCATCAGTCCATTAGTTTCAAAATAATAAGTTTTGTTATTGAGTGTCTGCCATCCGGTTTTTAAGGTTCCGTTCTCATTTAAGTAATACCACTGGTTTGTACCGATTTTGAGCCATTTGGTTTTCATAGCACCGCTTGTCGGGTCAAAGTAATAAGTTTTGTTGTTAAGTGTCTGCCATCCGGTCTGCATGATACCGCTCTTATTTAAATAATAAGTCTGGGTGTACAGATAAGTCCATCCGGTCTGCATGATACCGTCGCTGTCCAGATAATACCAGTTATTTCCAACTTTTACCCATCCGGTCTGCATGACACCGGAAATATTTAGGTAATACCATTTCTGCTTGTGGTAAAGCCATCCGGTCTGCATCATACCGGATGAATTTAAGTAATACCATTTATCATCGATTTCACGCCATCCGGTCTGCATGATTCCTTTTTCATTCATGTAATACCAGTATTTTCCACTTTTTACCCATCCGGTCTTTAAGATTCCGGTTGAGAGGTCGAAATAATAATAAGTTTGATTAAGATACAGCCATCCAATATGACGATATCCGGTGGAATCAAAATAGTATTTTTCTCCATCAATGGTTTCCCATCCATTTTTTGTGTAGCTTCCGTCTGCGTGAACATACCACCAGCCATTTTTATCCTGTTTCCATCCAGTTTTGGAGGTTGTGGTTTTGGAAGTGTCCCAGACTCCGTTTTCATCAACATAAGATGTTCCAATCCAGGCATTTTTTGCCATGGTGCCGTCTTTCTGGAAATAATAGCATTTTTTATTGATCCATTTCCACCCAGCCGAAAGCATCTGACCGCTGTCATTGAAAAAGTAAGTATCCTCATCAATGGTGCAGAGTCCGGTTGAAATACTGCCGTCATTCTTTAAGTAATAGTAATAGTTTCCATTTTTTAACCAGCCATGAACGAGTGCACCTTTTGCATCAGCATAATACCAGGTTGCATTTGTGCGAATCCATTTCTTTTCATCTGCGGTAATGGAATTAGAAAAATGATAGGTTTCTCCATCATAGTCCACAAAACCGGTGTAGGTTTTTTTACGTCCATTTAAATAACTGGAAAGATAAGGCGTCTCGTCTTTACTGTAAAAGAAATAATCAGAAGAAGAGACATTTAAGTCCAGCGTATCCATATCCAATGTGATGGCAGGAGTGTAGGAAGTATATTCAGGAAGAGAGTAAAGTCTTGCTCCAAGTTTATTTAAGAGTTCAATTCTGTCTTCTGGAAGAACCTTGTAGAGTCCTGACTGAATGGCAATTGTTGGACTTAAGGCATTTAAATACTCCAGAGAGTTTGAATTTGCAATTCCGTGATGACCCAGTTTTAAAACATCAATATGTCCTAAAACTTTGGAAAGACGTGCTTCATCTCCGTCTGCAAAACCGATATCGCCGCTAAGAAAGGCAGTATATCCGCTGTCGGAAGTAACTTTTACGCCAAGAGAAAAATAGTTGGCATCGAGTTTTCCGGTTGTCTTGTAATCATCACTGTAGTTCATTATCTGAAGATGCAAGTCCCCGAGATCGAAGTTTGGATTTCCGGTTGTGCTTGCAGGTGTGCTGTAGACTAGTGAGTTTGGGTCAGAAGAATTCAGTACAGCAATTCCTTCTTCGGGGAATGCCTCTTCCATTGCAGGGTCATCTTCTGGAATTGGAGAATCTCCATATTTTTCTTCAATTTCCTGTTCTGTAATATAAGAATAAGAACGGGTATCCGTACCGGCAGAAATACTTTGTTCTGCTGGCTGAGTGGAAGCTTCAGCAGCCTGATTCGGAATCACCGGTGCATTGACATCGAAGTTCTGAATCAAAGTACTTCCGACTTCTTTCGCAGCTTCGATTGCTTTATCATAAACATAAAGATTGTCAAATAACAGTCCGGGTGAAGTGATGTATTCATCTTTGTATTCCATCAGATAAACTCTTTGCGGATGAAATTCCCGAATGACTTCATCCGCAGAACCGATGTGGTCACTATGAGGATGTGTTCCAAGATAAAAATCAAAGTTATCCTGTGTGACACCAACACTGTGCATATAATCAATTACCTGCTGTTCAAAGCCCTCTCCGGTATAGACATTGTTTCTCAATGGATAGCGTGGGTCACTGCCATCCGGATAATCACTGTCTTCTCCGGAGTCAATCATTCCAAAGTGTCCATTGCTCTCAAGCAGGATGGCATCACTGTTATACGGAAGCGTAATAAAATGAATTTTTGAATAAGAAACTTCCGGTTTTTCTTCGTTGTCGTCTTTATCGGATGAATCTGGATTCTGGGTATCACCGGAAGAATCTGAATTATCTGGATTTTGGGCGTCACCGGAAGAATCCGAACTATCTGGATTTTGGGTATCACCGGAAGAATCTGAACCGTCTGGATTTCGAGTATCACCGGAAGAATCTGAACCGTCCGGATTTCGAGTATCACCGGAAGAATTCGAACCATCTGGATTCTGAGTATCACCGGAAGAGTCAGAACCATCTGGATTTTGGGTGTCACCGGAGGAATCGGCAGATTCTAAGACAGAACTGCCAGCCACAGAGGATGCAGAAACCGGAACAGAACCAAATACAGTTGTTGTGCTAAGCAGCAGTGCCAGGAATCTGGCAAAATAAGGTTTCTTTTTGTGCATAGATAATATCCCTTTCTATTCTATTTGTATGCATTGTTTTTGCGTCTTATCCTGCTATTATAAGCTATTTTTTGTCGAAAATTCAATAGTTATATAGAATACAAAGAGAGAAAAACGAAAGAGAGACAGATTCTGGCATTTGCTTTTATACAGGAAATATAGTAAGATACTTCGAGAGTGGTTAAAAAATAAAAAATGGAGGTTTAAGATGCAGGAAATTACAGAGATTGCCGAATTAAAAGAGATACAGCTTGGAATCTTAAGAAAAGTAGATGAACTGTGTAAGGCACATCATCTGAAATACTTTATGTCTGATGGAACTCTGCTTGGGGCAGTCCGGCATAAAGGATATATTCCGTGGGATGATGACCTTGATATATGGATGCCAAGAAAAGACTATGAAAAATTGGAGCAGATTATGAATCATGAAGACTCCTGCTATAAAGTAGTCAATCATAAAAATACAAAGGGATATATTTATGCCTTTGGAAAAGCAGTTGATACTCGTACAATTTTAAAAGAAAATATCGAAGTCAATTGTCCAATGGGAATTTATGTAGATATTTTTCCTTATGATGGACTCCCTGGGGAGAATAAAGAGGATTATATCAAACATGTCAGAAAATGTTTGTATCTGGAAAAACAGCGTTACAGAGGATTTCAGAGTTTTAAAGGTGTAAAAGGAAACCATACTACAGGAAATACAAAACGGTTTGTATTCTGGGCTGTCAGAAGACTGATTGGCGGAAAGAATTTTATCCGTATGGTAGATCGTTTAAGCCAGAGATATCCGGTAGAGGGTGCAAAGTATGTGGGCTGTCTGGTGGGCGGTTATAAAGAAAAAGATATGATGCCGGCCGAAATTTTTTCAGAAGCAGTTGAATTGGAATTTGAGGGCGAACATTTTCGTGCACCAAAAGGATATGATACCTATCTTACAATTGAATATGGCGATTATATGACCCTGCCACCGGTAGAACAACGTGTCACCCATCATGATTTTAAAGCATGGTGGAAAACCAAATAAGGAGAATTACTGTGAAGAATCTTTGGAAATTTGTAAAAACTTCAGGTATCTATTTTATAGGTACAGTATTACATAAATTGATTACGTTCTTCCTGCTTCCGATTTATACCAAATATATCGACAAAGCAGATCTTGGAACGTATGACCTTGCAACTGCTTACATTAACTTCTTGTGTTCGATTCTGTTTCTGGATATCTGGAGCGGAATCATGCGTTTTGCCTTTGAATATGAAGGAGAAGAGCGGAAAAAGCCGATTACCAGTGGAATTGCGATTTTCACCGGTTCTACGGTACTTTATACCATCGTGTTATTTGGAGCAGGATGTATCTTTGATATCAAGTATCTTCCACTTATCTATCTGTATGGTATTATGATGAACATTCAGACTTTAGTTGGATATCTTGCAAGAACCTATGGAAAAAATGCGTTATATACCACATCTGGTCTGGTCAGCTCTTTTGTAACTGTAGCATGTAACATTTTATTTATTGTATATTTCCGCATGGATTACAGTGCACTGTTTATCTCTGCCTGTATCGGATATCTGGTCAATATCGTAGTGCTTGGATGGGGAATCAAGCTGCCAAAGCTGATTTCTGTGTCAGCCTTTGATAAAGATTTATTCAAAAGGATGCTGATTTTCTCACTTCCGCTTTGCATGAATTCTGTGGCATATTGGTTTTTAACTTCCTATAACCGTGTCGCAATTTCAAATGTTTTATCAGTCAGTGAAAATGGTCTGTATTCGATTGCCGGAAGATTTTCTTCGTTTATTACGTTGTTTACGACCTGCTTTAATATGGCATGGCAGGAAATGTCTTATTCAAGAGAAGCACAGAAGCAGACGAATCAGGGAGAATTTTATACCACTGCTTTAAACTCTTATATCAAGTTTTTATGTATGGGGCTTTTAATGCTGATTCCTGCAATTTCAGTTATCTTCCCGATTATGATTAATGAATCGTATGCGGACGCAAAACAGTTGGTACCGTATTATCTGCTTGCAACCATTGTTTCCTGCATCAGCAGTTTCTTTGGAAATATCTTTACTGCAATTAAGAAAAATAATGTATTGTTTTATACCACAGTGGCAGGAAGTGTGGTAAATGTAGTCAGCGTGCATCTGCTATTACCGATTGTTGGGGTACAGGGAGCAAGTATTGCCTTGTTTTTAGGTTTTATGGTAAATAATACGATTCGTGCTTATCTGCTGAAAAAAGAAATTCAGGTTTCAATCGATTTGAAATTCATTGTTGCATGGGCAATTGTTTACATTGGAGTAAGTTATATTTATCTGCATGCAAATGCCATCATCAATGTGTTAACTGTTTTTGTGGGAGGATTGTTGACTTTATTTGTATTCCGTAAGGAATTAAAGGAGATTTTAGGTACAATAAAAAACAGATAAATGAAGTAAATGTTGAATCTTCTTGAACAAAATGTTAAGATGAATGTTAAGAGACTAAGAATATTAAGAGGTTGGATGGATGAAAGGTGTAAAGAGAGAACAATTTCGGCGTTTAGTCAGAAGCATAGCCGTAATGATTATTCTGGTACTGGAATCTTTTATTTTTTATTATGTCTGGAATAAATATTACAGCAGGGGGCTTTGGATTGAGCCGTTCTATGCAAAAGGAAATATTTTCATTGTATTGGTGTATGCGGCATTTATGCTGTTGTTTTTATATATTTATGGTGGATTTAAAATTGGTTATATCAAAAGAGGCAATCTGATTTATTCTCAGGCATTGTCCGGACTTTGTGCCAATGTAATTATGTATCTTCAGATTGTGCTGTTATACCGTCGTCTGCCGGATGTGCGTCCCTTGCTTGCAATGACGCTGGCAGATTTGATTGTAATTGGAATTTGTTCGTATTTTTTTGATAAGCTGTTCAGTTATATTTTCCCGCCACGTGATATTCTGCTGATTTATGGAGAGTATCCGGTGGAAAAACTGGGTGGAAAAATTGCAACAAGAAAAGATAAATTCCGTATTAAAGAGCGGATTTCTGTGGATGAAGATTTTGAAACCATTCAGAAAAAAATTCTGGAATATGAAAATGGTGGTGTACTCCTAGGAGATATTCATTCTTCTGACAGAAACCAGATTTTAAAGTTTTGTTATGCACATTCAATTCGTGTGTATCTGACTCCGAAAGTTTCAGATATC
>ERZ826613.3725-NODE-3725-length-12261-cov-3.709979_pt1 | contig 12261 bp, 9 predicted proteins | sample MGYA00519925_ERZ826613 | MGnify/ENA primary metagenome ERZ826613 (study PRJEB31778, sample SAMEA3449236) | human gut metagenome | biome: human gut; feature: human-associated habitat; material: faeces | place: United Kingdom | collected 2010/2012 ... | reverse complement strand
TGGGCGCCGTAATGCTACAGGGGTTTCGAGCTATTTTGTCTCGTCGCCCTCCAGGAAGATTTTTCGGGTCACAAAGTTGTAGACCATGACAAGCGCGGTGGCACAGATCTTGGCGATATTGGCCTCGAGTCCCAGGCCGGCGTTGAGCGCCAGCACGATGCCATCGTTGAGCACCAAACCGATCACGGACAGCACGACAAAGATGATGAACTCGCGGCGGGGGCTCATGCCTTCCTTGTGCGCAAACACGTATTTCATGCTTGCGAGGTAGTTAAAGATGAGTGAGATGATAAAGCCGCTGGTGTTGGCGATTAGGATGTTGAGGCCCAGACCGTAGTGGAGCAGATTCATAATGCCAAAGTCGATAACCGTGGCAATGACACCGACGACGCCAAATTTCATAATCTGCGCAAGGAGCTTTTGCATGGTACCTGCCTTAAGCTGGCGCCGAAGCGCCGCGGGGATGACAAACTTAGCAAGTTTAGCCAATCCCCGCGGGTGGTGCTAGGCGCGCTCCTCGATAGCACCGTTTCTATATGCATCGAGCAGCTGGCGCAGGTCCTGGATCTGGCTGCGAATCTTGGCGCCAGTATCGGTGTCGCTCACCATGCGGCGACGGTCTGCTTGGTCAAAACGGTTGGTCTCGCTCTCGATGTCCACGTTGCGCGTGAGTGCCTCGGCAACCGTCGTAAAGGCCCGGTGCGACTTGAGGCGGCAGCCGCGCGAGCTCGAGATGAGCGTATAGCCGGCGATGCCCGTCTTGGGATGGTAAGCGCGGCAGAAGCCGCCATCGATGACCAGTAGCTTGCCCTCGGCGCGGATGGGCTGCTCACCCTTGGTGGTTTTAACGGGCGTGTGGCCGTTGATGATGTGGCCGGTCGGCGAGCATGCCATGGCCGCGACGCCAAACTCGCGCATGATATCATCGCAGACCGAGGGCGACTTGGTAAGCGTAAAGTACGGGTCCATCGGCTCGACCCAGGTGCTCTTATCGGCGATATAGGCGCGCTCAAAGGTACGCACCAGGCGTCCGCTGGCGGGTGAATTGAAGCCAATCCACAGGTACCACATCCAGTCGAGGGCATCGCGGTCGCCCACGCGCCACGCGCGGCGGGCGATGTGGTCGCAAAAATCGAGATAATCGCGGCCAGCGTGCCAGGTGCCCAGGCAGTTCATGCTGCTGAAGGTGCCGTCTTCGTTGAGTGGAACGCAGCCGTGGAAGAGCAGGTTGCCGTTGGCGACCTTGTACATCGAGCCGTGGGTGTAGAGGAAATCGATATGGCGATGCAGGTGATCGGCGGTGACAAACTCGGACACGAGCTTGTCGATGATGTGCTGCTCCTGAGACGTGAGCGTGTAGGGGTCCGCCGGGTCGACGGTGGGGAAGTCGTTGGTCGTGAGCGGCCACACGCTGCCGTCGGCGAGCGTGACCGTGCCGGTGTCGTGGTCGATCTTGTCGAGTAACAGGCGGTCGGTCATATCGAACTCGGGGTGGCGCTGGATAATCTGGCCCTCGAGCTTAAAGAGCAGCACGTTGATGGCCTTGATCAGCGGGGTGATGGACTCACCGGCGGTGTAGGTGGCATCGGCAAAGGCGACAAGCTCACGCAGCGAGATGCCGTAGTCGTTCTCCAGGATCTCGTAGTTGTCGTAGCGTAGGTTGTTGCGCAACACCGTGGCGATGCAGGCGGGCTCACCGGTCGCAGCGCCCATCCACAGCAGGTCGTGGTTGCCCCACTGGATGTCGAGCGAATGGTAGGTGAGCAGACGGTCCATAATCTTGGCCGCGCCGCCGCCGCGGTCGAAGATGTCGCCCACCAGGTGCAGGTGGTCGACGGCCAGGCGCTTGATGAGCGAGGCGAGCGACTCAATAAAGTCGTCGGCGCTGGCGGTCTCCAGGATGGACTCCACGATGCGCTCGTGATAGCGCACGCGATAGTTGTTCTCGTCCGGGTGCGTGTGCAACAACTCGTCGATGATATAGGCGTAATCGCGCGGGATGGCCTTACGCACCTTGGAGCGCGTGTAGCGGCTTGAAAGTGAGCGAGCGACCATGATGAGCTGGTCAAGCATCGTCTTGTACCAGGTGGGCGAGTCCTCGCGCTGACTGCGGACCAGGTCGATCTTCTCGCGCGGGTAGTAGATGAGCGTACACAGCTCGCCCTTTTCGTCAAAGGAGAGCGTGTCGCCAAAGATCTCGTCGACATGTTCGCGCACGACGCCCGAGCAGTTGTTGAGGATGTGCATAAAGGCTTCGTACTCACCATGCACGTCGCTCATAAAATGCTCGGTGCCCTTGGGTAGGTTAAGGATGGCCGAGAGGTTGATAATTTCGGTAAATGCGGATTGTTCGGTGGGAAACTGTCTCGACAGCAGGCGCAGATACTTAAAGTCTTGCGGGTTGCGATCGAATGCGACCATGAAACACCTTCCGATGGGGCTGGTAAAACTGATAAACAGCGTCAAACGTTTATCAGTATGCGCCGCTTTTGTTTCGATTTTGTGCCAGCGGCTGAATTGTCGGCTGAATGGTTTGGTAAATCGATTTAGTGAAGGTAGATGTGTTGGTTGGGTGGAGACGACAGAGGGTGTTTTCTCAGATATTTATGCGTGGGGCCGGTGGAGACGATGGTGGTAAAGATGTTCACTATTTTTGGTTCGATTTGGTAAATAGTGGACATATGTACCGCATTTAGGCTCACTGTGCGATAATTTGCGCAACAATGAGTAAGGAGCCTCATATGAGTGATTTTGTCCTGACCTGTGAATCCGCCGCCGACCGAACCCGTGAGTTCTTTGCGTCGCGCAATATCCCTGTCGTGTGTTTTCATTACGAGATCGACGATGTTGTCTATACGGACGATCTGTATCAGTCGATTACGCCGGACAAGTTTTTTGCCCAGATTGCCGCGGGCGCCATGCCCAAGACGTCTCAGGTGAGCGTGGGTGAGTACGAGGAGTTTTGGGAGCCGTTTGTTGCCGAGGGTAAAGACGTGCTGCACCTGACGTTGTCGTCGGGTATTTCGGGCACGTATGGATCGGCCTGCGTCGCGGCGCAGATGCTTGCGGATCGCTATCCCGAGGGCGGCAAGGTGCGCGTCATCGATTCGCTGGGGGCGTCTTCGGGCTTTGGTCTGTTGCTGGAATATGCCGCCGACGTGCGCGATAGCGGGGCTTCACTCGACGAGACGGCTGCTTGGATCGAGGAGCACAAACTCAACCTGCACCACTGGTTCTTCTCGACCGATCTGTCGAGCTACCTGCGCGGCGGTCGCATTTCGGCTGCGAGCGCGATCATCGGCACGGCGCTTAAGATTTGCCCGCTTATGACGGTCGATTGCGACGGCAAGCTGTCGCCACGTGAGAAGATTCGCACTAAGAAGCGCGCGATTTCCGAGATGGCTAAGACCATGATGGCACACGTGCAGGACGGTGCGGATTATTCGGGTAAGTGCATCATGTCGCACTCGGCGTGCCGCGAGGACGCTGAGGCAGTTGCGGCGCTGATTGAGGAACAGGTTCCGCAGCTTAAAGGCAAGATTGAGATCAATGACATCGGTACTCTGATTGGCTCGCATACCGGACCTGGTACGGTGGCGCTCTTCTTTATGGGCGACAAGCGCGTGGATTAACTTGGCCCATCACGTCGCTGCATGATTGCTCAAACGAAAACGGCCCGTCTCACACGTTTGTGGGGCGGGCCTTGCTGTTGCGGCTAGCGTTTCTTTCCGCGGAAGAAAAAGCCGTGCAGTGACGGCTTGAGGCCGCGATTGGCGCGATGCTCCTCGACGCGCTCGTGGATCGAAGCGACGCGCTCGATGACTTCGTCGGGAATCGGCACGTCGGGATTCATGTTCTCGACCTGGCTGACTTCGGCGGCGACCTGGTCGATAATGGGCACATCGTCGCGCGAGATGACAGGTGTGGCGTCTTCCTTCATCTTGCGATAACGCTGCATCATGTCGGCCTGTAGCTGCTGGGCCGAAGGCGGCGTCCAGATGATGGCGTTGGCCCCGGCGCGGATGGTGGCGCGGATGCTATCCTCGTCCGCCCCGCCGGTCGCAATGATGGGATAGTCCGGGAAGCGCTCACGGATCTCGGCCACGATCTCCGGCGTCTGCGCGCCGGCGGCCACGTTCAGGATCGCCGCGCCGTCCTCGATGCGGTGGCGGTAGTTCGTGTCGGAATTGGCCACCGTGACCACGACCGGCACATCGACGCTGCTGCGGATGCGGTTGAGGATGCGGCCCGGCGTCGGCGCGTTGACGACCACACCGGTCGCGCCCTGCATCTCGGCGTACATGGCGAGGTTCACGACGCGCTTGCCCGTCGTCAGCCCGCCGCCGACGCCGACGAACACCGGCAGATCGCTCGCCATGAGCAGCGCCTGCGTGATGACCGGCTGCGGCGTGAACGGATAGACCGCGAACACCGCGTCGGCGTTGACATTGCGGATGATGCACAGGTCGGTCGAGAACACGAGCGACTTGATGCGCTTGCCGAACACCATGATGCCGCTGCACTCGTCGATCACGCTCGGCACGCGCAGCGCGAACTGGCGCAGCGTGCCGTCGATCGGTGCGGGCATCCGCGGCGCGACGTGCACGTCCCCCGGCGTCGTCACCTGGCGGTCGGCAGCGGCGGACGCATCGTCCCCCACCCCGCCGAGCTGCAGCGGCTCATGATCGACGGCGGGATAGGTCAGGACCTCCGGGTCCTCGGTCATATCAAAAATGAGATCACGATCTTTGCTCATAGCAGTACCTCCTTGTTATTTTTGGGAGTATATCTTGACTTATGCAGGCAGTTGTGCTTTACTGAGGGTCAGAAAAGCTTGATTTGGCCTGCGGATAGAAACCAAAGTTTCGTTTTTGATTAACGTAACTTTGGTATAAACCATTTCTACGGGTTTGTCAAGTGTTTTTCCGAAAAAAGTTAGAAAAATTTTGCTTTCCGGGACAGGAGGCGTTTTCATGGGCAAAGACAACGACGAGGCCGCCGGCGGTTTCGGCAGCGTATTCCGTGACCGGCTGACCTATCTGATGAACGGCAACAACGTGTACGGCAAGCCCGTCAACACGCAGGAGCTGGCCGATGAGATCGACATCAGCCGCCCGGCCGTGCGCAAGTACCTTAAGCCGAACGACCGGCGCGAGGTCACGGTGCCGTCGGCACTGGTCGTGAGCCGCATCGCGCGGTATTTCCGCACGACGCCGAACTTCCTGCTCGGCTTTGACGAGGCGGCCGACGACGCCGATGCGCAGCGCGCCGGCGAGAGCGACGTCTACAGCTCCCTCGGCCTGAGTCAGGAGGCCATCGACGGGCTGCACCGCCTGCATGCGCAGGCCGTCACGGACCCGAAGGCCGCCGACCTGCAGCGCCTGCTCGACAAGCTCATCTGCAGCTACGCGCACGAGGCGGACAAGCTGCTGTGATCCGGCACGACAGACACCCCCGGACGGAGAAAACCTCCGTCCGGGGGTGTCTGCATACTATATTCTCTAAAAATATATGAACAAACGGCCGCGCAGGTTGACCTGACCGGGAAAAAAGCGTATGATTGAGTGTAACTATCCTGAGAGAAAAAGAGGAAAAACTATGCAACCGATATCGTCGCAGGAAGCGGCCCGTCCGCGCTGGCTGCCCGGTGTGCTCATCGGCCTGTGTGCCGCGCAGCCGCTGCTGGATGTGCTGTCATTCTGGACGCAGACGCTTGGCCGCGGCACGAGCATTTCGCTTGCGCTGCGGATGCTTTTGCTGGCGGCTGCCGCGGTGCTGGCGTTCGTGCTCTCGGACCGCAGGCGCGCCTATCTGATCCTGTGCGGCGTGCTCGCCGTGTTCTGGGGCGCACATATGCTTGCCTGCCGCCGCGTGGGCTATGCAAATCCCGTCTCCGACCTGACAAACTTTATCCGCGTTGCGCAGCTGCCGGTCTATACCTTCAGCCTGATCACGCTCTTTCGGCGCACGCCGCGCTTTCTGGACGTGCTCGAGGACGCGTGCACGATCAACCTGTACCTGATCGCGGCGGTCACGCTCGTGTCCGTCCTGACCGGGACGTGCATGCCCACGTATGCGAAGTTTCGCATCGGCTGGTGCGGCTGGTTCTGGCTGCCCAATTCGCAGAGCGCCATCCTCGGCGTGCTCACCGTGATCGTCCTGCTTGCGGCCGTGCGCCGCGGGAAGCTGCCCGCCGCCGTGATGCACTGCATCGTCGGCTTTGCGCTGCTGTTTTTGCTTGGCACGCGGCTGGCCTATGCCGAGATCTTCGGCATCGCCGCCGGTGTATGCCTGAGCATGGCGCTGACCCGGCAGTGGAACGTGCGCGCGCTGGCCGTGGTGCTGCTGTGCGCCGCTTTGTGCGGCGGGCTCTATCACCAGAGCCCCATGTACCGCAACCGACAGGCCTATGCCGAGAGCGTGAGTGAGCAGCAGCAGGCGGCCGAGGATCTGGGCGCCTCCGAACAGGAGACGCGCGATGCGCTGTATTGGAAGTATCAGCGCGTGGCCGTCGAGCGCTTCGGTCTGGAAAACGTGGAGCACGCCTTTCACGATTCCACGGACATCTCCGTTATCGGCGACATCCGCCTGACCAAGCTCGTCTACTGCCGCCTGCTCATGGCGGAGCTGCCGGCCACCAGCCGTCTGTTCGGCTTCGAGCTGGACGCGACGCGCTGCCAGGGCGCCATTTTCGACGCGGAGAACGATTTCCACGGCGTGTATTATCTCTATGGCCTGACCGGCCTGGTACTGCTGGCCGGATTCCTGCTGTTTTTCGCCGGGCGTGCGCTGTGGCGCATGGCGCGCGAGCCGCGCCGGTACCTCACGCTGCCGGTGTGCGCGTTCGGCATGGCGGCAGTGATCCTGATCGTCAACGCCTACTTCTCTGCCAGCGTTCTCCGGCGGCCGAACTCCTCGTTCTACCTCTCCGCTGCGCTGGCTGCACTCTACTGCCTGACGGCACATGACGGCGCTGCGCCGTCCGAAAAAGAGGTGTCCGCGTCATGAGCCAGAACCAGAACAAACGAACGCTGCGCACCATTGGTCTGGTCGTGGCGGTCACGCTGCTGACCAAGATCCTCGGTATCGTGCGCGAGGCGCTGCAGGCCGGCGTGTTCGGCACACAGACGGCCTTCGACCTCTATACGATCTCCTATAACTATACGATCTATATCTTCACGACCGTCGCCTATGCCCTGTGCATCGCGGCCGTGCCTGTGATCTCGCGGCACCTCGCCGAGGACCGGAACAAGGCCTTTGCCGTGGCCGGGAACCTGATCTGCGTAAGCGTGCTCGTGAGCGCGCTGGCCGTCGGGCTCGCCTCGATCGTGATCCATTTCGCGCCCGTCGGCCACTGGCTCGGCGTGAGCGACGCCGACCTGCCAACGCTGCGGATGTACCTGCAGATCTGCGTGCTGACGCTGCCGCTGATCGTGATCATCTACCTGCTGGTCGCCGTGTTCCAGTCCATGGAGCATTATACGCTGCAGGGCAGCTTGAGCCTGCCGTACAACGTACTGCTGATCGTGTTTCTCGTGCTGTTTTCCAGCAGCGAGCGCGTGCTCGAGTACGTGCTGGTCATCTGCTTTGCCTGGCTGCTGCAGTTTGCCATGACGATCCCGTGCATCGTGCGGGAAAAGTTCCGGCTGATCCCGGGGCTGCACTTCCGCGATCCCGATCTGAAGCTGTTTGCCCGCACGACGGTCGTGACGGTGTTCACCACGTCCATCTTCCTGCTGTGCTACCTGGCGGACTCCAATACCGTGTCCTCGTTCGGCAGCGGCGCCGTGAGCGCCGTGTACTACGCGGACAAGCTCTTCACCCCCGTCGCTACCACGCTGATCTACAGCATCAGCGTCGTACTGTTTCCGAAATACAATCTGACCTATTCGCAGGTGAACGCGCAGGAATACAAGCGCTACGTCGGCAGCACGGTGGAAAACACCCTGTTTGTCATCCTGCCGTTTTCGGCGCTGTTTTCCGCCTTCGCCGTGCCGGTCATCCACGTCCTGTTCGAGAGCGGGAACTTCAATGCCGTGTCTACCCAGATGACCAGCAGCGTATTTGCCATGTACGCGCTGGGCATGGCGGGCTTCTGCGTGCTGGACCTGATCAACAAGGCGTACTACACCATGCACAAGACGCTGACGCCGCTGCTCATCAACGCGGTGGTGCTGGCGCTGAACATCGTACTCAACCTCGTGTTCCGGCACAGCCAGAGCTGCGGCCTGATCGCGCGGACGACCGCCGTGTCGCTGACCGTCGGCGGCGTCATCGCGCTCATCTGCTTCTTCCGCGATACCCGCGGCAGTCTGCGCACCGGCAAGCTGCTCAAAAACCTCGCCGCCGCCGTGCTGACCGGCATGGCGATGTGGGCGTGCGAGAGCCTGCTGTACCGGCCGGGACTGAGCAAGCTCCTGACCCTGCTGGAATTCTGCGCGCTCGGTCTGGTCGGCATCGGGCTGTACGCCGGCATCTGCTGGCTGCTGCGTGAGCGGGAGGCGCTGCAGATGATCGTGCAAAAATTCAGAAAGCGTGCGTGATTATGAAACAACACCTTCACTCTTATCGTCTGCTGCTGATGGTAGCAGCCATCTGCACTCTGGCGGCCTTCTGGCTGCTCGGTGCCCGCATCGGGGTCGAGCAGACGCAGCGGCAGGTCGACGTGGTCATCAGCTATGAGGACACCGTCCGGCTGGCGGATGCTTCCGGCGTGCCGGTGCAGGAATGGCTGACGCAGCTGTCCGATGCCGGCGTGCGCGAGCTGCTGGTCACCCCGGACGAGCAGGCCGAGCCCGACATCGTGCGCGCCGCGCAGGACGCGGGGCTGACGCTGGCACAGGTCGGCGGACTTGCGCAGGGCGGGACTTACTTCTTCGCCGCGCGGTATGACACGCTCGCCGCCGCGGGGCAGACCGGTGTCGACACCGACACGGAGCCGCTGCCGCAGGCGCAGGTGCTCGACGCGCTGCGCGAGAGCGGCAGCACGCTCGTGCTCATCGAGGACAAGAACCAGACCGGCTGCGTCCTGCCGGACGGCTACACGCTTGACGGATATACCGGCGGCATGGTCAAGGGCTTCTGGCTCAACCAGACGTTCCGCGCGCGCTACCAGACGCTCGGCTACAGCGGCGCGGAGGAGATCGTCAACATGCTTTACCGCGCGGTCGTGGACCGCGGCATGACCGTGCTGTGGCTCACGCCGCTGACGGACGCCGCAGGTGAGACCGTCGCAGAGCCGGCCGTGTACACGCAGCTGCTGCAGCAGCTGGCGCAGCGGCTCGCCCCGGCCGGGTATCACTACGGCGGTCTCACCGCCATCGAGGCCAAAACCGTCAGTCCCGTGCTGCTGGCAGTGTGCGGCATCGGCGTGTTTGCCGCAGCGATCGTGCTGCTGGGCGTCATCGTGCCGCTGCGCGCCCGCTGGCTGCGCGTGCTGCTGTTCGCGCTCGGCTGTGCGGAGAGCGCGGGCGGCGCCTTTCTGGCGCCGGAGCTGCAGTGCACTGCACTCGCGCTGCTGGCCGCCATCGTGTTTCCGTGCCTGGCGGCTGCCATGCTGGCCGCAGAGCTGAAGGAAAGCGCCGGGACGCGTCCGACCGTGGCCCGCTATGCGGGCATGACGGCGCTGGGCGCCGCCATCACGCTCTGGGGCTGCTGCTACATCGGCGCGATCCTCAGCAGTTCGGAATATCTGCTCGTGCTGCGGCTGTTCCGCGGCGTGAAGCTCAGCCAGCTGGCCGTTTACGCCGTGGCCATGGTGCTGCTGGCGGCGGCGCTGCTGCACACGCGCGGCTGCACGCTGCGCGAGGATCTCGAGACGCTGCGGCGCGAAAACAGCCGGCACTGGCGGCGAAAGCTCCTGTGCCTGGTGCTGATCCTCGCCGCCGTCGGCACGGTCTACATCCTGCGCACCGGCGACGGGATGCTGTCTGTCTCCGTCGGCGAGCAGCGCGTGCGCAACTGGCTGGAGCGCGTGCTACTGTTTCGCCCGCGCACAAAGGAATTTCTCATCGCCTATCCTGCCATCGCCGCGGCGTACTGCTGTGCCGCGCACCGCAGCCGCCTGACGGCGTGGCTGTTCGGCGTGTTCGGCGCGATCGGCTTTGCCTCCGTCGCCAACACATTCTGTCATATCCGCGCGCACTTTCTCGTTTCGCTGCTGCGCACCGGCATCGGCCTCGTGCTCGGTCTCGTGCTCGGTGCGATCGTGCTGCTGATCCTGCGTGCCTGCTGGCCCATTCCCTCCGGCAACACACAAACAAAGGAGTAAATTCATGCGTCAAGAAACACACACTTCCGGCGCGCTCGCGCGCCATCTGCCAACGTTCCTCATCGTCCTCATGGCGATCCAGCCACTGATGGACATCCTATCCTTCTGGACGGACCGGCTCGGTATGAGCAACACGATCACATTGCTGCTACGTTTTGCCGTGTTCGCCGTTGTGTGCGTGCTCGGGTTTGTGACCTCGTCGCGCAAGAAGGTCTACGGCATCGCCATCGCCGCCTGCGCCTTCCTGCTCGTCGGGCACTGCATCTCCTGCTTCATCGTCGGCTACCAGCGCATCGTCTATGACCTGACCAACTTTGTGCGCGTCGTGCAGATGCCGCTGTTCGTGCTGTGCTTCATCTCGTTTCTGCGGGCAAACGAAAAGTGCTACCGCGCGTTTGAGACCGGCCTGATGCTCGACTTCTGGATCATCACGGCCTCGGTCGTCGTGAGCGTGCTCACACACACCTCCTCGGCGACCTATCAGTCCACCAACGTTGGCATTCTCGGCTGGTACTCGTTCGGCAATGCACAGAGCGCGATCATGAGCATTCTCGCGCCCATCGTCATCCTGCTGTGCTACCGCAGAAAGAACTTCCTGCTGTTCACGGTCACGAGCATCACCGCACTGGCGCAGCTCTATCTCATGGGCACGCGCCTGGCATTCTTCTCGATCGCCGTTGCCGCGCTGGGCGTGTCGGTCGTGCTGGTGCTGACCGGCAAGGCCCGCACCTCCAAGCGCTACATTGCCGTGCTGGTGCTCATCCTCGCCGCGTGCTGCGCGACCTACAAGCAGTCGCCCATGTATATCAACCAGAACCGCTACAACGAGGCCATGAGCTACAAACAGAACGACGCCGAACGCATGATCAAGCGTGTCGAAGGCAACAAAACCGGCACTTCCACCGTCACGCCCGAAGAGCGCTACCACGCCCTGTGCACGATCTATAATTTCTACTCCCCGAATATGTGCCAGCGCTTCGGCACGGCGCGCGTCATGTCCGCCTACGGCTATTCCGATCAGGTCACGGACATCACGGCGACCCGCCACCGCAAGATCGTCTTCTGCGAGATGCTGCTCGACGAGCAGCCGTTCACCTCTCGCCTGTTCGGCATGGAGCTCGGCCGCATGGCCTTTGACGGCGAGATTTATGACGTGGAGAACGATTTTCACGGCATCTGCTTCCTCTACGGCTGGGTAGGTCTGGCCATGATGGTCGCCTTCATCGGCTATTTCCTGTACCTGATCGTCAAGTGCCTGATCAAAGATTTCCGCAAATACTTCACGGTGGAGGCCGGTGCCTTCGGCATCGGGCTGTGCCTGTGTCTGGTGTACGCCTACTTCACTGCCGGCGTGCTGCGGCGGCCGAACGCCTCGATCTACATGTCGGTGCTGCTGGCCGCGGTCTATTACCTGACGCAGATGCGCAGCGAAAAGCCGGACGCGCTGCCGGACGGAGAGGAGAAACGCGTATGATTTTCAGTGTTGTCATCCCGGTCTACAACGTCAAGGACTACCTGCCCAAGTGCATCGACTCCGTGCTGGCGCAGGATTTTGAAGACTACGAGGTCATCCTCATCGACGACGGCTCGACCGACGGCGAGAGCGGCGCGATCTGCGACCGCTATGCTGCGGCGCACCCGGAGCGCATCCGCGCCATCCACAAGCCGAACGGCGGCGTGGGCGAGGCGCGCAACGTCGGCATCGAGGCTGCGCAGGGCAAGTATCTGATCTTCATCGACAGTGACGACTACATTGCCCCCAGCATGTTCCGCGTACTGGCCGACGCCGTCGCCCGCTTCGGCAGCGACATCATTGGCTTCGGCGCGGCGCTGGAAGCAAACGGCGTCGTGGTCAAGGAGCTTGTGGATCCCCTGCCGGCCGACCGCACCTTCACGCTTGCCGACACGCCCGAGCTGATGCAGACCATGCCCTCCCCTTGGAGCCGCATCTGGCGGCGCAGCCTGTTTCTGGATTCCGGCGTGCGCTACCC
>ERZ826613.3724-NODE-3724-length-12261-cov-6.117729_pt1 | contig 12261 bp, 8 predicted proteins | sample MGYA00519925_ERZ826613 | MGnify/ENA primary metagenome ERZ826613 (study PRJEB31778, sample SAMEA3449236) | human gut metagenome | biome: human gut; feature: human-associated habitat; material: faeces | place: United Kingdom | collected 2010/2012 ... | reverse complement strand
TGATTCTGCCGTCATATCTGCTCCCATTTGTGAAAATGTCAGATTACATCATGGTGATCAGCATAACAGGTCTGACGGTTTCGGTACTGCTTTTTTATTATTGGCTGAAAAGCAGAAAGATGGATACAGGCGTTGCTTTTATCATATCGCTGATGTTCCTGCTGGCGGGCCCGATGATCGGACAGTACAGCGGTCAGATCATGTTCGTAGATTATATGCCGTTCTTATGTCTGGCACTTATAGGTGTGGACCGGTATTTTGAAAAAGAAAAAAGCGGTCTTTTTACAGTTAGTGTATTTCTGATGATCATGACCAGTTTTTATTTCAGTATTGGCGGAATGCTGTCATTGGTTCTTTATGGACTGCACCGGTATTTTGAACAAAGAGAAGGATGCAGAGTCACGGTCAGAGGCTTTTTAGTGGATGGACTGTGTTTTGTTCGTCCAATGATTCTGGCAGTACTTATGAGTAGTTTCTTCCTGGTACCAACGGTACTTGCACTGGCGGGTGGTAGAAGTAAAGGGCAGAATACATCGCTTACTACCCTTTTCGTTCCGCAGATCACGGTAGAACGATTCGCTTACAGCATCTATGGAATCGGACTTACAACACTTGTGATCACCGTTTTGATCACAGGACTTCTGTACCGGAAAGTATATGAGAGAGTGCTCACATATGGATGTGTGATCGTGCTTGTCATTCCGGTATTTGCTTACTTATTGAATGGCGGACTGTATATCAGAGATAAGGTATTCATTCCATTTCTGCCATTGTTGTGTTATCTGATTGCTATTTATCTGGAAAAATGCAGGAAAGAGAAATTGTCTCTTATTGCAGGAATGGTTCCGTATATCATTACAACGGTATTTGTTTATATAGCAAGAAACCAGTTTACATCTAAAGGAATAGAGGAAAACGTATGGAAGGCATTACTTGCAGAAAGTGTTCTGTTCCTGATATGTTATGTGCTTTATTGTGCAGTGAAGAGCCACTGCAAAGAGACAAAAGAGATTCTGATGCTGGCACTGCCGTCGGTGCTATGTCTGGCGGTCACGATGAATACCTTTTATCAGATGGAGCCGGACCGGTATGTCAGTCACAAACTGTACCGGGATGTTGCAGGAGAACATAATGAACAGGCGGTAAAAGAAGCTTTGAAAAATGATGGTGGATATTACCGCACAGAACAGATGGGCAATGACGATGAAAATGCAGCGGATTTAAACCGGATCTGGGATGCGGGGCAGAATATTACTTCAATCTATTCATCGGCATACAATTCTGAATATCAGACATTTCGTCAGAAGACATTCGGACTGGAAGAACCGTTTCGGAATGTGATGATGCAGTCGGTATCGAAGAATCCGGTATTTTGCCGGATGATGGGAGTACGCTATATCGTATCAGATTCTGATGTAACGGGATATGCTCTGGTTAAGAAATGTGAAAAAACCGGCATATATCAGAATAATGACGCGGCACCGGTCATGTATGCAACAGATCGTGTGATGACGGAAAAAGAATATAACAAACTTGCATTTCCATATAATCAGACGGCATTTCTGGAATATGCAGTTGTTGGAGAACATACGGAATCTTCAGATCAGAACATAATGACAGCTTATACGCCTGTTAGTCTGAAAATGGCCGACAATCATAAAGCGCAAAATGGAGCCGGCAATAGAACCACAGATATAGGGAAGAAAAACGGAAATGAAAGAAAAGTCGGAACGTGGATCCATGAAAAAGAAGATGGCTGGAAGATCCATGCGAAGAAGATAAAAAAGATAACATTTTCCATTCGACAGGTGCAGCAGGAAACGACACAACAAGAGGGGCAGAGACAGATTCTTTTCCTGAGCTTCCGTGTGGACAATGCACGTCCGAATAAGGACGTGGCAGTCTGGATCAACGGAATCCGTAATAAACTAAGCGCAAAAGATCATGTATATTATAATGAAAATAAAACATTTATCTATGCAGTGCCGTTAAAGGATGGAGAAGATACTATTTCTGTAACATTTGGCAAAGGAAAATATCAATTAAGCCATGTACAGGCATATCTCGGCAGTCTGCCGGAACGGTCAAAAACGTTATATCAGTCAGAAGTTCAGGTGGATAAAAAGCTGACGAAAGATAATGTGATACAGGGAACGATACAGGTAAAGAATGATGGCTGGTTCATTACATCCATCCCATATGACATACATTTTAAGATGTACATCGATGGAAAAGAGACGAAGATACAAAAGGTAAATACAGCATTTCTTGGATGTGAGATCGGAAGTGGGAAGCATGAAGTGAGGATCGTCTATCATGCACCGGGGGCAACAGCAGGAAAAGTATTTTCAATGATTGGAATAGTCGGATTCGTGTTATTACTTGTATTGTAATGATACGATGATATCTATATGCAGCAGCAGATTTGTGGAAAATCACTGCTGTATATTTGCATTTTATAAAAAAGAAGAGTATGATGTTAAATGTTTTTTTATACTTGAATAAGGAAGAAAAATGGAAACAGACAACAGGGCAAGACGAGGATGAGAACATGAAGATCATAGAAACATATGGAAATTATATAGAAAAATGGAGTAATGAGAATCCGGATAGAGCCAGATGGCTTTTAAAGACCGGATGGAAGGCACAGAATCTGAAGTTCCGGTTTGCCCCGGACAAAAGACTGATGCCGGCAGAGCAGTATCTGGCAAGGCTTATGATGGATACGATGATAAGACCGCTGGAACGTCCGGAAGAAAGTGCAATTGTCAGTATCTTTACTCCTTGTGAAATTTTACAGGAAGCAGGATTACATCCATACAATGTAGAAGGATTTTCCTGCTATCTTTCTGCATCTAAGGCAGAAAGAGCATTTTTACAGCAGGCGGAGAATACGGGCATATCCGAGACACTTTGCAGTTATCACAAGACATTTATCGGAGCGGCGCAGAAGAAAGTACTTCCGAAACCAAAGTGTATTGTATACACGAATCTGACCTGTGATGCAAACCTTCTGACATTTAAGAAGCTGGCAAAGATGTATGATGTACCGATCTTTGCTATCGATGTGCCGATGCAGCAGAACGAAGACAATGTACAGTATGTGGCAGACCAACTTCGTAAACTGAAAGACTTTATAGAAGAATGCACAGGCAAAAAGATTACAGATGAGACATTAACAGAACGACTGAGAAGAAGCAAGCGGACGCTGGAAAAATTCACACAGTATGAAAAGGAAAGTGCGGACAGATATATTCCTGCAGACCTTGTTACGCCACTCTATGCAGGTATGACAAATAATCTGCTGTTGGGAACAGAAGAAGAGGAAACGTATGTGGACCGTCTCCTGAACGATGTGAAGAAGGCCCCGGCAAAAAAGGGAAAGAAGATTTACTGGATGCACACCATTCCGTTCTGGTCAGATGCGGTGAAGAATGAACTTTGCTTTCAGGAAAAAGCGCAGATCGTTGGATGTGAACTGAGCCGTGTCTGTGAGCCGGATTTTGATCCGGAGAAGCCTTATGAAGCGATGGCGAGACGTATGGTGTATCATGCATTAAATGGAAGTGCGATCAGAAGAATCGAAGCAGGAATCCGTCATGCAAAGGAGACAGGAGCAGACGGTGTTGTTTGGTTCGGACACTGGGGATGTAAGCATACCCTTGGAGCAGCACAGCTTGCCAAGCGCAAATTCGAAGAACAGGGAATCCCGCTTCTGATCCTGGACGGCGATGGATGCGACAGAAGTCATGGCGGAGAAGGGCAGACATCTACCAGACTCGGGGCATTCTTAGAGATGCTGAATACAGAAACGGATGAAAATATGGACAGACAGGAGGAATCGCACGATGAATAAAACATATTATGTCTGTAAATATACCCCAATCGAACTCTTAGAAGCGTTCGGCGGGGAATGTCAGAACCTGAATGAGATGCCGCAGGGCTTTGACCATGCGGATCAGATAGCGCATCCGAACATCTGCGGATTCGGCAAGGCTCTTCTGGAAGCTGTGATGAGCGGAAAGGTAAAGGAACTGGTGCTGGTCAACTGTTGTGATACGATCCGGAGTGTCTATGATATTCTGGAAGACAGTGGAAAACTGGATTTCTTATATATGATCGATGTGCTTCATTGTGATGCAGAGTGCAGCAGAGAACGTACAGCAGTGCAGTTAAAAGGTCTTGCGAAAGCATATGGAGAATATAAAGGCACAACATTTGATGAAGAAAAGTTCCGTCAGGCATTCAAGAAGCCGGAACACATTGTAAAGCCGCATATCAGTGTGCTGGGTGCACGTATGGGAAATGAACTTTTTGATATGGTGCAGAAGAGTATGCCGTATCCGGTGGAAAATGATACCTGTGTCAACAACCGTTCGGTGGGCGAGACAGAGCCGCCAAAGGAATTGGAATTTGATGAACTGATGGTATGGTATGCGAAAGAACTTCTCGGACAGATTCCATGTATGCGTATGATGGATCACAGTGGAAGAAAGAGATTATACAATGACCCGGGATTAAAGGGGATTATTTATCATACCGTGAAATTCTGCGATTTTTACAGTTTTGAATACGCACAGATCAAACAGAATGTGACCGTACCACTTTTGAAGATTGAATCGGATTATACCGTACAGAGCAGCGGACAGCTTCTGACAAGATTAGAAGCATTTGCAGAGAGCATGAATATGGAAGAACTGGAAGGGAAGGAACTGAAGATGGGAAAAGGATATTTCGCCGGAATAGACAGCGGATCAACAAGTACAGACGTAGTAATTCTTGATAAAGACCAAAATATCGTGACAGGGATCATCCTGCCGACAGGTGCGGGAGCAGCAATCGGAGCAGAGCGTGCACTGGAAGAAGCACTGAAGGATGCGGGACTTCAGAGAGAAGACATCGATGCAATGGTTACAACCGGATACGGAAGAACGGCTATTTCAGATGGTGATAAGAGTATTACGGAGATTACCTGTCATGCAAGAGGGGCACATTTCCTGAACCCGGAAGTCCGTACCGTTATTGATATCGGAGGACAGGATAGTAAGGTCATCCGCCTGGATGAAAATGGAGCCGTTGCCAACTTCGTCATGAATGATAAATGTGCAGCCGGAACCGGAAGATTCCTGGAGATGATGGCAAGAACCATGGAAATGAGTCTGGACGATATGGGAAAGGCAGGTCTGTCATATAAGGAAGATATTACAATCTCCAGCATGTGTACCGTATTTGCAGAATCGGAAGTGGTATCACTGATCGCACAGAATAAGGCAACCGATGATATCGTACATGGACTGAATAAGGCTGTTGCGTCCAAGACAGCAGCACTGGCAAAACGTGTCGGCGGCGAGGAACGCTATATGATGACCGGAGGAGTGTCAAAGAACCAGGGACTGGTGAAGACACTGGAAGAGAAGCTTGGAACGACACTGGTGATCAGCGATAAGGCACAGCTTTGTGGAGCACTGGGAGCTGCATTATTTGCTAAGGATATGGTTACAGAGTAAGCGTTCTTAGCAAGATCTTAACAGTAGAAAAATAGATAGGATTGGAATTCTGTGATAATATAAAGAATATATTGAATAGTCAGAAAATTGTAGAATAATTAACACAGAAAGGCATGAATATTTATTGAATTTATATCGGACAAAATTATCAGAGAAATTAAAAGAGTCATTGGAAGCGGTGGTACCGATCATCGCGATCGTATTGATATTAAGCTTTACGATCGCACCGGTGCCGCCGGGCATTCTGATGGCTTTTATTATTGGAGCGATCCTTCTGGTGGTGGGAATGATGTTCTTTACACTGGGGGCAGAGATGTCGATGACACCGATGGGAGAGAGAATCGGAACCCGGATCGCACAGTCAAAAAGGCTGCCGGTGATCATCGGGTTGTGTTTTGTACTTGGATTTATCATCACAATATCGGAGCCGGATCTGCAGGTGCTGGCCGGGCAGGTACCTTCGGTATCAAATATGACACTGATTCTGGCGGTTGCCGTGGGAGTCGGAATTTTTCTGGTGGCCGCTGTATTGCGTATGTTATTTTCAAAACCGCTGTCCTATATGCTGTTGATCTTTTATCCGGTGGTGTTCATCCTGACTTTTTTTGTATCGAAGGATTTTCTGGCGATTGCATTTGATTCGGGTGGTGTGACAACCGGACCGATGACGGTACCGTTTATCATGGCACTGGGAATCGGATTCTCTGCGGTACGTAGTGATAAATACGCAGAGACGGACAGTTTCGGTCTGGTATCGTTGTGTTCGATCGGCCCGGTGCTGGCGGTATTGCTTCTTGGTATTATCTATCATCCACAGGGTGGCAGCTATTCCGAGACTGTAATACCGGATGCAGAGACATCTGTAGCATTGTGGAAATTATTCGAGTCCGGAATCCCACATTATATGAAGGAAATCGGTGGCTCACTGCTTCCGATCATTCTGTTCTTCACATTCTTTCAGGTGGTATCCCTGAAATTAAAAAAGAAAACGCTGATCAAAATTTTGGTCGGTATCCTGTATACATACATTGGACTGGTATTATTCCTGACAGGGGTAAATGTAGGATTTATGCCGGTAGGTAATTATCTGGGACAGGTGATCGCAGGGCTTCCTTACCGCAGGGTGATCATCCCGATCGGTATGCTGATCGGTTACTTTATCGTAAAGGCAGAGCCGGCGGTATATGTGCTGATGGAGCAGGTAGAAGAGCTGACCTCCGGAGCAATACCGGGAAAAGCAATGGGATATAGCCTGTCGCTTGGCGTTGCATTTTCCCTTGGATTGGCGATGATACGTGTGCTGACAGGTATCTCGATCCTGTGGTTTCTGGTACCGGGGTATGCACTGGCACTAATCTTGACGTTATTCGTGCCGAAGATATTTACGGCGATCGCATTTGACTCCGGCGGTGTTGCATCCGGACCGATGACGGCAACCTTCTTACTTCCGTTTGCACAGGGAGCCTGTGAAGCCGTTGGCGGAAATGTAGTAACCGATGCATTCGGAGTCGTGGCAATGGTAGCAATGACACCGCTTATCACGATACAGATCCTGGGTGTGGTGTATCAGTATCAGGAGCGTAAGAAGAATAAAGAAGAGATGCTCGCAGAGCCGGTCAAAGTACTGCCATTGGAGGCATATGGGGATGCGGATATCATAGAGTTGTAAGGGAGAATTCATGAGCAAGGTATATATGATGGTGACCATCACGAACAGAAACAAACGAAAAGATTTCCAGACATTTTTTAAAGAGTACGGACTTCCTGTATTTCTGGAAACGATCGGAAGGGGGACGGCACAGAGTGAAGTGCTGGATTATTTCGGTCTGGAAGAATCGGAAAAGTTGTTATTTCTTGCAATCGTAACAGGAGAGACGTGGAAAAAGCTGCGCCGGGGACTGATCACGAAGATGCTGATCGATGTACCGGGGACAGGGGTATCGTTCATTGTGCCGCTTAGCAGCGTGGGCGGAAGAAAGACACTGCAGTTTCTTGTAAATGAACAGGAATTTGAAAAAGAGGAGGAGACTTCGATGAAAGATACAGATTATGAACTTCTGGTAGCAATCGCGAATCAGGGATATATCGATACAGTCATGGATGCGGCAAGAGCAGCAAAAGCCGGCGGAGGGACTGTGATCCATGCAAAAGGAACTGGGATGGAGCTTGCAAAGAAATATCTTGGGGTATCACTGGTGGAAGAAAAAGAGGTCATTCTGATCGTAACTAAGAGCAGGGAGAAGAATCAGATCATGAAAGCAATCATGGAGCAGGCCGGTCTCGACAGCAAAGAACGCACGATAGTGTTCTCGCTGCCGGTGACCAGTGTTGCGGGGATACGGATGCTGGAGGAAGATATTCAGGATGATTTGTTATAGGTTGCCTGAAAATTTTATGGAATTCAGTATTTTATACAAATCTTTTTTTAATACATCATTTTCAATATCTTGCACTGCATTGAAACTTCGGACGCCTACTCCGATAATATAATCACCATTTTGAATATATGCCTGTTCAAAAGCAATCGTTTTTTGTTCCTTTTTGAATCCAAGGGCATGTAAAAGATATGATACAGGATTCTGGGATGGAGAGATGAATTCTTCAACCGGATCATATGGCCAGTACTCTGTAACTTCATTGCAGGTATGCCCATCTACTGTAAATGTGTCGTTTAAGGTTATCTTTTTAATCACAGAATCCTTGGAAACATTTAACAGGTAGTCCATATCAATGTCGCAATCGTCAGTGATTGCTACACCTTGCTTTTTATAAGAGATAATCCCAAGAGTAAATACTTCTTCATCTAAGTCATCAGAGGATAAAATAATTGTGTATGAAGCTTCGTTTTTATCTATACAATTCTCTGTATCGATATGGTATCCATCTGGAACGGTATAGGTCAGAAGCTGATTGATATTTTCACCGGTGTAATTTACCGGTGTTTCCTGTGAGGTTTTGTCAGTTTTGGAACTGCCGCAAGAGGCTGAGACTATCATGATAAGTGAAATCATAATGAAACTTGTAAAAAGATATTTTCCTTTCATAGTAACCACCGCTTTCTTTGAAACATTCTTTTTGGGAAACGAGAGAAAATGATAAGCTATATAAGGGTTTTGTTGATAATTTATTATAGCATATAACTTTTAAACAAGCATTAAATTTTGCTGAAAAAAGAAACGACGAACGCCACAAACCTTCCGGCCCGTGGCGTTCGTTGTCGTTATAGTTATCTAAAGGAATGAGAGTAAAGTGTTGCACCGGATTCCCGGTGTGCTACTTTATGAGGGGGAGATAGTTGAATTTGTCTCTCTCAACTATCTAAATTTATTATAAAAAACAAATATGTCTAAAGTATGTTAAATTCCTTAAAGAAATCGGAAAAATCTTAAGAAGAACTTAAGAGGTTATAAAGAGAATGAAAACCTGAAAAAACAGTTGACTTTTTCCTTGAAATCGAATATTATATATAAAATCTCTTTGCACTGAATATATCCAATAAGGATAAGGGATAGCAGTACAAACTGATCAGGCTACATTCATTTTCAAAAAGATGATGTTAAGAAAATGATGTGCATGCCGGGCCGGTCGATTACCGGCAGCAGATGAGACGATATATCATACATCTGTGGGACAGTAAGTAGAAAGTTCCACAGGTGTATTTTTTTGCAAAAAAGCAGTCTTGTAAATAGAATACGGAGGAACAGTAGTCTCACCTTAGGTGCCATAGGAGACATGACATTATGAAAAATGGAGGTTATCTTATGACAAGTCAAAAACAACAATTAAATGAACAGAAAATGATCAATCATTTATCAACCGTGGGAATTCTTGGAAATGTCATTCTGACAGCGTTCAAACTGCTGGCAGGAATTATCGGACATTCGGGAGCCATGATATCCGATGCGGTTCATTCATTATCGGATGTGTTTGCCACATTCATTGCATTTCTCGGGGTAAAATTATCTAAGAAATCGGCGGACAGCGAACATCCATACGGTCATGACAGATTGGAATGTGTAGCATCGATGGTGCTTGCAGCCATTCTTCTTGCAACGGGTATTGGTATTGGAATGAGTGGTGTGAAGACGATCATAGCCGGTGATTACAGTCATTTGCAGGCACCGGGAACGATCGCACTTGTGGCAGCTATCGTGTCGATTCTTACAAAAGAGGGGATGTTCTGGTATACCAGACATTATGCGAAGATTCTGGATTCCGCAGCATTCATGGCAGATGCATGGCATCACAGATCAGATGCATTTTCTTCCGTTGGTTCACTGATTGGTATAGGTGGTGCAATGCTTGGATTTCCTGTGCTGGATCCGCTGGCAAGTGTAGTTATCTGTATTTTTATCTTGAAAGTAGCATTTGATATTTTCAAAGATGCACTGGATAAGATGCTGGATACTTCATGCAGTGAAGAATATGAAGAGAAACTGGCAGACTATATCAGAAAGAGCCGGGGAGTAGAAAGACTGGATCTGTTAAGAACGAGAATGTTCGGCAACAAGGTGTATATCGATGCAGAGATTGCAGTAGATGGAACACTTTCGTTGAAAGATGCGCATGCAATTGCAGAGGATGTGCACGACAATGTAGAAAAGAAGTTTCCGAATACAAAGCATATTATGATTCATGTAAATCCGGCATAATGGAAAAAATACCGCAGCTTTCAAATTTTGAAAAAGCTGTGGTATTTTTTCTTTGTTGGTGTTGTCTGAAAAATTTAATCCTGCTAATGAAAGTATGTTTTCGTTTGTGCTATGAGTTATAACCTTTTACGTATACAAAGCTGTCTGTATCATTGTCACGCTGCATTGTATAGTGATGATTGAGCATGGCTTCGATAAGTTCCTGTCCCTGGTTTTCTACGGCGACCAGAGTCATATCTAATGCATCTTCCAGTTCCTGTACCGTCATATCGTCCAGAAATACTTGTTCTCCGCTTCTTAACATATTGCATGTGATAAGAAGTGTGTCACCAAGATCGGTGCCGGAGGCTTTCTTTTCCAGAAGCTGGGCTTTGAGATCCTGACCGGTGATCAGACCGGATACGGTAACAGTCTCGCCAAAGAAATCATTGCGGATCGCAAATACATTGATCTTAATATATGGAAATGCTTTCATGATCTCCTCTGCGAATCCGGCAAGGGTACTGTAGGCAAGCTTGCCTGTTGCAATGGTAAGTGTACGGCAGGTCTCATTTTTCCAGGTCTCATAGTTGTCATTCTGCTTCAGTGCTTCCAGAGCGTCATGGAATTCTGTCTTTAAAAGACGCATCATGCCAACTCCGTTTTCCAGCTGGATATATCCATCATAGCGTTCTTCTTCCGGAAAATCACGTTCGGCAAGAATATACCATTCATCACTTGCCTGTATGAAGTGCAGACCATATTCTTCATAGAATTTTGGCTGATAGCTTTCAATCATATCAATGACTTCACCGGCTTCTTCTTTTGAAAAGAGTTCCAGCGGATAGAGACCTTCACGGTATTTTGTAAGTCCGGCAGGTACAACGGATACACTTCTCATAAAAGGAAGATAGCTGGAAAGATCCTCAATGGAACGTTTTAATTCATCTTTGTCATTTACGCCTTTACATAATACGATCTGACCGTTCATCTCAATATGTGCTTCATACAGATCCTGCAGAAATTTTAGCTTTTCTCCGGCAAAACGGTTATGCAGCATCTTACAGCGGAGCTCCGGATTGGTTGTCTGTACAGAGATATTGATCGGTGCGAGCTGCATATGGATGATGCGGTCAATATCTGCCTGCTTCATATTTGTCATGGTGATATAATTTCCCTGCAGAAATGAAAGACGGGAGTCATCATCCTTAAAATACAGAGTCTCACGCATGCCCGGAGGCATCTGGTCGATGAAGCAGAACATACATTTATTACTGCAGGAGCGGTATTCACTCATCAGTCCATTCTCGAATTCAACTCCAAGTTCATCGTCGTACTCTTTATCGATTTCCAAAAGCCATTCTTCCCCGGAAGGCTTGCGGATCAGGACTTCGACATATTCATCTTTCATCAGATAACGATAATCAAAGACATCCTCAATTTTCTGTCCGTTTATTTTTAACAGTACATCGCCGGGTTCGATTTCCAGTTCTTCAGCAATAGAACCCGGATAGACGGTCTGTATCAGGTGTTCCTGTTCTCTTCTACTCACAAAAATAATCCTCCATTTAAACATTTACCCATATAGACAAAATGATAGCTTATTCTGAGGTTAAGTGCAAGGTAAGAATGATAAAATAAGAACGTAATTTTTGGATAAATTGATGAAAAAAAAGGAATTGACGGGATTCATTTTTCTACGGGATGTGAAAAAATGTGATTTCTGACAAATATACGATTGTAATCAAACGTTTAACGTGACATAATAAAAAAGAAAAGGTTAAGAATATTTTAAAAGAATGTTAAGTAAGCGTAAAATAAGCTGACAACAAAGGAGAAAATTATGGAAATATTTTCTATGGTATTGTCATTGTTAAGTGGAGTTGCTTTGTTTCTGTTCGGAATGTCCCTTATGGGAGATGGGCTGAAACAGGTTGCCGGTAATAAACTGGAAGCATTCCTTTACAAAATGACAAACACACCGCTCAAAGGAGTAGCACTTGGAACAGGAGTGACCAGTGTCATTCAGTCATCTTCCGCAACAACCGTTATGGTCATCGGTTTTGTTAACTCCGGTATGATGAAACTGAAACAGGCGATCGGTATCATCATGGGAGCCAATA
>ERZ826613.3709-NODE-3709-length-12298-cov-6.765009_pt1 | contig 12298 bp, 8 predicted proteins | sample MGYA00519925_ERZ826613 | MGnify/ENA primary metagenome ERZ826613 (study PRJEB31778, sample SAMEA3449236) | human gut metagenome | biome: human gut; feature: human-associated habitat; material: faeces | place: United Kingdom | collected 2010/2012 ... | reverse complement strand
ATACTCGATCGATGAGCTTCTGGAAGCCTGTCGGAATTATTTTGACAAGACAGGCAGAAGGATCACCTTTGAGTACAGCCTTGTAGCAGGCGTAAATGACAGTAAAGAGAATGCAAAAGAGCTTGCAGGCCGTCTTAAGGGACTGAACTGTCACGTAAATCTTATCCCGGTCAATCCGGTCAGAGAGCGTTCTTTCGTGCGTTCTACCCGACAGGCTGTTGAGAATTTCAAAATAAATCTTGAAAAATACGGAATAAATGTTACTATTAGAAGGGAAATGGGCAGCGATATTGACGGTGCCTGTGGTCAGTTAAGAAAACGTTACATGGAAAAAACAGAAAGTGAGAAGTGACATGAGGGTATATTCAGCTACGGATGTAGGGCAGAAGCGGAAGATGAACCAGGACTATGTGTTCGTTTCCGAAACCCCTGTAGGAAATCTCCAGAATTTGTTCGTTGTTGCCGATGGAATGGGCGGTCATAATGCGGGAGATTACGCTTCCTCTCATGCCGTTCAGACTTTGGTAGAAGAGATTCAAAAGGATGCAGATTTCAACCCAATCAAGGTGATTCGTCATGCCATTGAGACTGCAAATACGGAGATTCTGGAACGCTCCCGCAGAGAAGAACATCTGAGGGGAATGGGAACAACGATCGTGGTCTGCACAGTTGTCGGTCACTATGCATATGTGGCGAATGTAGGAGACAGTCGTTTATACGTGATCCAGGGAGAAATTCATCAGGTGACAAAAGATCATTCACTGGTACAGGAAATGGTCCGTATGGGTGAGATCAAACCGGAGGAGGCAAGAAATCATCCGGATAAAAATATCATTACCAGGGCGCTTGGTGCAGAGAGAACCGTAGATATTGACTTTTTTGACCTGAAGATGGAACCGGGCAGTACCATCCTTATGTGTTCCGATGGTCTGAGCAATATGGTAGAGGACAGTAAATTAGAGGAAATCATACTGGACCAGACAGAGGAACTGCCGAAGAAGGGCGAGAAACTTCTGAAAGAAGCAAACCAGAACGGTGGTAAGGACAACATAGCAGTCATACTGGTAGAACCATTCACAAATGAGGTGGAAAAATGTTAAAGACGGGAATGATCATAGCAGAACGCTATGAAATCTTAGGTAAAATAGGCACCGGCGGAATGGCCGATGTATATAAGGCAAAGGATCACAAGCTGAACCGCTTTGTGGCAGTAAAAGTATTGAAGCCGGAATTCAGAGAGGATACAACTTTTATCCGCAAATTCCGCAGCGAGGCACAGGCAGCAGCCGGCCTTACACATCCGAATATCGTCAATGTATTTGACGTAGGAGATGACGGCGGTGTTTATTACATTGTTATGGAACTGATCGAGGGTATCACTCTGAAGGAATACATCTCCAAGAAGGGAAAGCTTTCCATTAAAGAGGCTACAAGTATCGCAATCCAGGTTTCTATGGGTCTGGAGGCGGCACACAGCCATGGTATCGTTCACAGAGATGTGAAACCCCAGAATATCATTATCTCCACAGATGGTAAAGTAAAGGTGACAGACTTTGGAATTGCCAGAGCTGCATCTTCCAATACGATCAGCTCCAATGTAATGGGATCTGTACATTACAGCTCACCTGAGCAGGTGAGAGGCGGATACAGCGATGAGAAGAGCGATATCTATTCTCTTGGAATCACACTGTATGAGATGGTCACAGGAAGAGTTCCTTTTGACGGAGATACCACTGTGGCGATCGCTATCAAGCATCTGCAGGAAGAGATGGTTCCGCCAAGTGTTTATACACCGGACCTTCCGTACAGTCTGGAGCAGATCATTCTGAAATGTACACAGAAAAGTGTAGATCGTCGTTACAGCCGTATGGAGGATGTGATCGCAGACCTGAAGCATTCTCTGATCGATCCCCAGGGTGATTTTGTAAAGCTTACTACAGTTGACAACGATGCCAAGACGGTTGTGATCTCAGAAGAAGAGCTTGGTGAGATCAAACATACACCGAAGCAGATCACAAAACCGGAGATCACCGCACTTGAGGAAGAAAAATACGACGATAACGATTACGATGATGCAGAGGAAGAATACAGACCGAGATCCGAGCATAGATCCGGAAAGAAAAAGAAGCATCATGGTTCCGGAAGAGGTCTGACGATTGCGGCACTGATCGGAGGTGCAGTCCTTCTGATCGTTCTTGTGGTAGTGCTTGGACGTGCCGCAGGACTGTTTGGAACCGGCAGCAGCGGAGCTGCAGACAGCAGCAAGGCAGAAGCGAAGCAGGAATCAGCAGCTGACGGTCTGGCAACCGTTCCTGATCTTGTAGGCAAGACAGAGGAAGAGGCTAAAACACTTGCAAACGATGCACATCTGGGTGTCCAGATGGCCGGTGAGGAGGCATCCGATCAGGAAAAAGGCAGGATCTCCCGTCAGGAGACAGCTGCGGGAACACAGGTTGAAGCCAATACAACTGTGAAATACTGGGTAAGCACCGGAACAGCACAGGTTACGATCCCGGATCTGGATGGACGCACAGGAATCGATGCACAGCAGACTCTGGAAGATCTTGGACTTCAGGTAAATGTCCAGAAAGAATACAGTGACACAGATGACAACGGATATGCATTGGTAGATCCGGGATATGTTTACAATGTCGAGCCGGCAGCAGGTACTTCTGTGCAGGCAGGCTCTTCTGTGACACTGACAGTCAGCCGAGGGGTCGATTATGGCGATAATGCTGAGGTCCCGAGTGTTGTGGGAATGACCAAGGATGATGCACTTACTACTTTAGGTAAATTTATTGATATCCAGATAACAGAACAGCAGAGTACAGAAGCTGCAGGTACAGTTATCGCACAGGATCCGGAAGCCTATGCGGCAGCGGACCCGGATCAGCCGATCAGCATTACCATCAGCTCCGGTGACAAGGCTCCATCCACAGACGGCACAGCATCCACAGACGGCACAGCATCTGCAGACGGCACAGCATCTGCAGATAGTACAGCATCTACAGACAGCACAGCATCTGCGGACAGCACAGTATCCACAACTACATCTACAGCAGATGTCAATGCAAACACAGGCTGGAAATGTACACAGACACTGGATACTCCGTCCGGCTACAATGGAGGCGCGATCCGTCTGGAATTGATCCAGGACGTAAACGGTGAGCCTAAGGCATCCACCATCATTGATGGACAGAATATCAGCTTCCCGTATCAGCTTGATATCTCAGGTGCTGAGGGCGTTACCTCAGGAACCATCTATCTCTATGAAGAGGTAGACGGGGATTATCAGCAGCTTGGAACCTACACGGTTACATTCAAGAAAGCTGAGTGATCATGCAGGGAAAGATAATCAAAGGTATTGCCGGATTCTACTACGTATATGCAGAAGACGGTAATACATATGAATGCAGAGCCAAGGGAATTTTCCGTAAGGATAAATTCAAGCCTCTGGTAGGTGACAATGTGGACATTACAGTTCTGGATGAAAAGGAACTGGAGGGAAGTGTGACGGAGATCCACAAGCGTAAGAATTCTCTGATCCGTCCGGCTGTGGCCAATGTAGATCAGGCACTGGTGATCTTTGCCATGGATAATCCGAAGCCGAACTTCATGCTTCTGGATCGTTTCCTCATTATGATGGAGAGGGAAGGTGTTCCGGCAGTCATCTGTTTTAACAAAAAAGATCTGGCAACAACGGAAGAGCTGGAATTTCTCTATGAAACATACCAGAGCTGCGGCTATCAGGTGATCCTGTCAAGTGCCCTGAAGGGAGAAGGACTCGACGAGATCGAAGAAGTGCTTCAGGGCAGGACAACTGTGGTTGCCGGCCCATCCGGCGTGGGAAAATCTTCTCTTACAAATTCCCTTCAGGAAGAAGTGGAGATGGAAACCGGTGAGATCAGCCGTAAGCTGAAACGGGGAAAACATACCACGCGCCATGCACAGATCATACCGGTGGCTCAGGATACATTCCTTGTGGATACACCGGGATTTTCCTCCTTATATATTGAAAATATGGAGGAGCAGGAACTGAAGGATTACTTTCCGGAGTTCCGAAGATATGAAGGACGGTGCCGCTTTCAGGGGTGCCGTCACATACATGAACCGGGCTGCGCTGTTAAGGAAGCCCTTGAGAACAATGAGATCAGCAGACTCCGATATGAAGATTATCTGGAGCTGCACCAGGAATTAAAAGAGAAAAGGAGATACTGAGTCATGGAATACCGATTGTGCCCGTCGATCTTATCAGCAGATTTTAACAGACTGGGAGAACAGATCAAAATTCTGGAAAAGGAAGGCGTTGAATATCTGCATATTGATGTTATGGATGGAGATTTTGTTCCCAGCATTTCTTTTGGAATGCCGGTGATCAAATCGATCCGGAAAGAATCCAACATGTTTTTCGACGTACATTTGATGGTAACAGAACCGGAAAGATATATCCGCGATTTTGTAGAATGCGGAGCAGATTCCATTACTGTACATGCGGAGGCATGTGAGGATCTGGAGCGTACACTGGAGCAGATCAGGGCAGCAGGGGTAAAGGCGGCAGTTTCGATCAAGCCATCCACACCGGTAAATGACATCAGCCATCTTCTTGAAGATGTAGATATGGTGCTGATAATGACTGTTCAGCCAGGATTTGGCGGACAGAAATACATGGACGAATGCACGGAGAAGATCCAGGAGCTTCGTGAGCTTATTGATGAAGAAGAGCTGGATGTTGATATCCAGGTAGATGGTGGTATCAATGATGATACACTGGAGACTGTTATGCGTGCCGGTGCAAACCTCATGGTCGCAGGTTCCTGGGTATTTAAGGGCGATGTGGCAGCCAATGTAAGACACATTACAGAAAAAATCCACAATATCAAAAAAGAGCTGGACTGAAAATGATCGATACAATAATAATCAGCGGGGGCAATATCCAGAATGGTTTTGCCCTCGATTTTTTAAAAAAAAGAATAGAAGAAAGCCGAGGAGAGAAAATCACGCTTGTTGCTGCAGATAAGGGGATGGAATGGTTTATGAAAAACCGGGAATTTATTCCGGATCTTGCAATTGGGGATTTTGACAGTCTTTCCGAAGAAGGCCAAAAATATATGGAAAGCCTGAAGGGACCGGAGATCATCAGGCTGAAGCCAGAGAAGGATGATTCGGATACACAGTCTGCGGTAAACCAGATGATCCGCAAGGGTGCAAAGGATATCCTGATCCTGGGAGCTACCGGCACAAGGCTGGATCATGTGCTGGCGAATCTGGGACTGCTTTCCATGGGTAAGGAACAGGGCGTTCGTATTGCGATCGCAGATCAGTGGAATTATATCACACTTGCAGAAAGCGGAACTATACTGCACAGAGAGGAGCAGTTTGGAAAATATGTTTCATTCTTTACTGTGGGAGGTGATGTGACAGGCCTCACTCTGAGGGGATTTAAGTATCCGCTGAACGGATATCATCTGACAGTAGAAGACAGTGGCCTGACCGTCAGCAATGAGATTTCGGAAGAAACCGCAGAGATCCTGTATGAAAGCGGGCAGCTTCTGATGATCATGTCCAGGGACTGACAGTAACAACAAATGCCTCACAGTTGCGATTTCAGGCTGTGTATGGTAATATGGGACAGGAATGGCCTGAAAAACGGAAAGGCCTGTTTAAAGAGTATCTGAAAAATACTGTAAATAAATATATCGAAAGGATGTATATAGAGAGATGAAATTAGGTATCGTAGGACTTCCTAACGTAGGAAAAAGTACATTATTCAATTCACTGACAAAAGCCGGAGCAGAATCCGCAAACTATCCGTTCTGTACTATCGACCCCAATGTGGGGGTTGTAACCGTTCCGGATGAGAGACTGAATCTTCTCGGAGATTTTTATAAATCAAAAAAAGTAACACCGGCAGTGATCGAATTCGTCGATATTGCAGGTCTTGTAAAAGGCGCATCTAAGGGAGAGGGACTTGGAAACCAGTTCCTTGCAAATATCCGTGAGGTAGATGCTATCGTTCACGTGGTACGCTGCTTTGAGGATTCCAATGTTGTTCATGTAGATGGAAGCATTGATCCGCTCCGCGATATCGAGACTATTAATCTGGAGCTTGTTTTCTCTGATCTTGAGATCCTCGAGAGAAGAATTGCCAAGGTTACCAAGACTGCACGTATGGATAAGGAAGCTGCCAAAGAGCTTACATTCCTTGAAAAAGTAAAGGCGCATCTGGAAGAAGGACAGCTTGCCATTACTCTGGAAACAGAGAACGAAGATGAGGATGCATGGCTTGCAACCTATAATCTTCTTACTGCAAAACCGGTGATCTATGCGGCTAACGTTGCAGAGGATGATATCGCAGATGATGGGGCGAACAATCAGTATGTACAGGCAGTACGTGAATACGCTGCCAAACAGAACAGCGAGGTATTTGTGATCTGTGCGCAGATCGAGGAGGAGATCTCCGAGCTGGATGAGGATGAGAGAAAGATGTTCCTTGAGGATCTGGGACTGACAGAGTCCGGCCTGGAGAAGCTGGTGCGCGCAAGCTATCACCTTCTTGGCCTTATGAGCTTCCTGACAGCAGGAGAGGATGAGACAAGAGCATGGACTATCAAGATCGGAACCAAGGCACCGCAGGCAGCAGGTAAGATCCACACAGACTTTGAACGTGGATTTATCAAAGCAGAGGTTGTGAATTATCAGGATCTTCTGGATTGCGGTTCCTATGCAGGTGCCAGAGAGAAGGGCCTTGTACGTATGGAAGGAAAAGAGTACGTTGTACAGGACGGAGATGTGATCTTATTCAGATTTAACGTGTGATCACCAACGTCTGTGAAATACCGGCTGTAAGCTGAAAAATTATAACAGGTGATTTTATGGATATGTCAATTCGGTTTCCCGGATTAAATCTGGTTTTGGATCATGTGCCGAGATCCTTTGAGATCTTTGGCTTTGAGATCACGATCTATGGCGTCCTGATCGCGATAGGAATGCTTCTGGGAATCTTTTTTGTGGTACTGGAAGCCAGAAGAAATCATGAAGATCCGGATGCATATCTGGATCTTGCCATTATAACGCTGCTTTCCGGTGTGGCAGGGGCAAGGCTGCTTTATGCGGCTTTTTCCTGGAGCCTTTATAAAAATGATCCGGGACAGCTTCTGAATATACGGTCCGGAGGACTTATGTTTTATGGCGGACTTCTGGGCGGTGTGCTGGGTGGTGCGGTCTACTGCAGGATCCGAAAGAAATCCTTCTGGCAGATGGCAGATCTTGCCTGCATGGGACTTCTGATTGGGCAGATAATAGGAAAGTGGGGAAGCTTTTTTAACAGAGAATCTTTCGGGGAATATGCAGACAACATTTTTTCCATGCAGCTGCCGCTGACTGCGGTACGGGCAGGAGAGGTCACCACGGCTATGCGTGAAAAGCTTCAAACCGTGGACGGTGGTACCTGGATTTTGGTACAGCCCTTGTTTTTCTATGAAAGTCTCTGGTGTCTGCTTGTGCTTTTGATGCTTATGATGCTGCTTCGCAAAAAAGTATTTCAGGGAGAGATCTTTCTGAGATATCTGGCAGGCTATGGTCTTGGAAGAGCAGTGCTCCAGTGGTTCCGCACAGATAAAATACTGTTTCCGGGAACCGGCGTGGATGTTTCACTGGTGATCTCGGTAATACTTTTTGTTCTTTGCACCGTGGTAGTTGCAGTGAAACGCGTGATGTCCAGAAAGCGGGCAAAAGTACGGATGAGAAGGATCGAGAAAGATCAGCAGGCAGAGAAAGAAGCGGAACAGCAACGGGAAAATGTAGCAGAGAATCTGGAAACAGAGACTGTACAGGGAGAAAAAAATGGATCAGAACGAGATACAGAAGAAAGAGGAAGCTCTTCGGAAAGCGTCACTTTTGCAGCAGCTGCAGGAGGAACGGAAGAAGCTGGACAGCCAGATCAGGAGCAGGAGCGATCTTCTGAAGAATCTGGAGGCCAGCCAAAGAGTTGATCGTATTCTGGAATTATATTACGGAAACTGAGATCAAACAGATATAGGATACAGGTGCTTTTGTCTGATGGATCAGAATATAGGATAGGATACCGGCATTTGGCTGATAAGAGCAGCAGAAAACTGCCCTGCAGGAAAACGTCTTCTACGACGTTTCCGGCAGGGCAGTTTTTGTGCTGTGCAGTAGGAATATATTAGTACATCTTTCGGAAATCCAGAGGAGTTGTGCCTGTGACTTTACGGAACATGGCGATAAAGTGGCTGGCATCGGAAAATCCCGAAGCGCCGGCAACATCCTGGATCTTCATATCCGGTCTGGAAAGCAGAAGCTCACGTGCGCGGCTGATGCGGTACATGGTAACGTACTCGTAAACCGAGCAGCCCATAAAACGGCGGAACAGACGGGAAAGATACTGCGGAGAGACAAAAACGCTCCGGCTCAGCTGCGCTGCAGTGATATCCTGCTGATAACCGGTTTCGATTTCTTTTATTACCGGGATCACATATCTCTGGTAGAGAGGATTATCCTGTATCTTCGGAGAAGCTGCACAGTCTGTAAAATTCATAAGAAAATTATAGCAGTCGGAAGAAAGAGATTTCATATCCGGTGTGGGCTGATGATATTTACGCAAGGTAGAAGAAATCATTTTTCGGATACTGGCTCCCTGTTCCTTTTCGATAAGGATCACTTCCTGGTTGTCTGTCATGGAAGGAATGCTGCCTGCCAGTGTTCCTGTGAAGGTGGCAAACATCGTGGTCCAGGAAGTAGACTCCCTGTGATAGGAATGAGGGACACCGGGGGCGATGAGGATGCCCTCGTTGGCTCCGAGAGTATAAAATTTTCCACGGACTTCAATGCGTCCGGTACCCTTTTCAGTCTGGAGGTAATGATAATACGGATATCCGTCCGGACGGAAGATATTAACCTGATTCCAGTGGTTCCCAAGAGATTCAAACATGAAGGGAGCACTGACCGGAGTGTTTCTGAAATAGATCGACATGATATTCACCTGTTTCTAAATGTTATATATTTTGGCGAAACATATTATACCATAATCCGGTGGATTATACTATAATGATCATAGCATAAAAAACGAAGGATCCGGCAGAAAAAACAGAATCTGCCGGGCAGGAGGAAAAAATGAAAAAATTTGATCATTCTCTGTTAAAAGATCCCCGGTATTTCAGCGACGGAAGAATGGACGCCCACTCAGATCATACATATTATCGCTGTGAAGAAGAGAGAGAAGATGGGAAAACTTCTTTCCGTCACAGCCTGAATGGTCTCTGGAAGTTCCATTATGCACGGAATTATGCATCTGCCATTACCGGCTTTGAGGAAGAAGCATATTCCTGCAAGGACTGGGAGGATATTTATGTGCCGGCACATATCCAGATGGAAGGATATGATGCACCGCAGTATGCCAATGTCCAGTATCCGTGGGAAGGCCATGAAGAACTTCATCCGGGACAGATCCCGGAACGTTTTAACCCGGTGGCAAGTTATGTGAAATATTTCCATGTGCCGGAGAGCATGAAAGGAAAAAGAGTATTTGTTTCATTCCAGGGAGCAGAGAGCGGACTGGCTCTGTGGCTCAATGGAAAATTTGTGGGATACAGTGAAGATTCTTTTACTCCGTCAGAATTCGAGCTTACGGAATATCTGAAGGACGGCGAGAACAAGCTGGCGGCACAGGTGTTTAAATGGACAGCCAGCAGCTGGTGCGAGGATCAGGATTTTTACCGTTTTTCCGGAATTTACAGAGATGTTTATCTGTTTACGGTACCGGATGTCCATGTATATGATCTCAGGATCCGTGCCATTCCGGATGAAACTCTCAAAAAAGCCGAGCTTGAGATCGTGACCAGTACCTGGGGAAAAGGAAAAATGAAGCTTACACTTTCCAGAAAGGGAGAGATCCTTTTGCAGGAGGAAAGATCTCTGAACGGAGAGGATACCTGTACCTGGGAGATTCAGGATCCCCTTCTCTGGAGTGCAGAAGAGCCGAATCTCTATGATCTGGAGCTGGAGATCAGTGATGAAAGCGGAAAGCTCCAGGAGATTATCCCGGAGAAAGTCGGTTTCCGCCGTTTTGAAATGAAGGATGGTATCATGACCCTTAACGGAAAACGTATCGTATTCAAGGGTGTGAACCGCCATGAGTTCAGCTCTGTCACAGGAAGACATGTGTCCCGGGAGGAACTGCTCAAAGACATCGTGACCATGAAACAGAACAACATCAATGCGATCCGTACCTGTCATTATCCGGATGCATCTCCGATCTACCGTCTCTGTGATGAATATGGTATTTACATGATCGCAGAAAACAATCTGGAATCTCACGGAACCTGGGATATAGCAGAATTTACCGGAGATCACACGGATATCGTTCCGCACAACAAACCGGAATGGCTGGGCATGATGCTGGACCGTGTAAATTCCATGTATCAGCGTGACAAGAACCACCCGGCGATCCTGATCTGGTCCTGTGGAAATGAATCCTTTGGTGGAAAAGATATCTTTGAGATGTCTGAGTTCTACCACAAGAATGATCCTACAAGACTGGTACATTATGAGGGGGTTTTCCATGACCGCAGCTACAATGCCACCAGTGACATGGAAAGCCAGATGTATCCTTCCGTAGAAGCGATCCGGGAGTTCCTTGCAAAGGATGACAGCAAGCCGTTTATTTGCTGTGAGTATACCCATGCAATGGGAAATTCCTGCGGTGCAATGCATAAATATACAGATCTTACAGATACAGAACCGAAATATCAGGGTGGCTTTATCTGGGATTACATTGATCAGTCTATTTACAAAAAAGACCGTTACGGTAAAGAATTCCAGGCATACGGCGGAGACTTCGGTGAACGTCCTACAGATTATAATTTCAGTGGAAACGGTATCGCATACGGCGGAGACAGAGATGCTTCACCAAAGATGCAGGAGGTAAAATTCAACTACCAGAATATCACTGCGCAGGTAAGTGAGGATTCTGTTAAGATCATCAATAAAAATCTTTTTGTAAATACGGACACATTCCGATGTGAAGTGACTCTTGCAAAGAACGGTCATGTTCTCCGCACAGAGACACTGGATACAGCGGTGGAGCCTTTAAGCCAACAGACCTACAGACTTCCATTTGGAAAACAGCAGCGTCCGGGCGAATATACGGTAACCGTAGCCTTCCTTCTCAGAGAAAAAACACTTTGGGCAGAGGCAGGACATGAGGTTGCTTTCGGCCAGTATGTTTATCAGGTGGAAGGATCACCGAAAGCTCCTGCGTGTGGCGTGGAGCTTGTGAGAAGCCTTCATAACATCGGTGTCCGTGGGGAAAATTTCGAAGTGCTGTTCTCCGTTCTCAATGGTGGTCTGGTTTCGTATAAATATGCAGGAAGAGAAATGATCGAAGCGATTCCGAAGCCCAACTTCTGGAGAGCACCTACAGATAATGATTGCGGAAGTCTGATGCAGATGCGCTATGCACAGTGGAAGATCGCCAGCATGTACGCAAGTCATAAGGATTACCGAAAAGGCATGTATGGTCCGGCCAATGCTCCGGAGACAACGGTTCACGAAAACAGCGTGGAGGTTGCTTTTACCTACATCCTGCCAACTACGCCTGCCAGTGAATGCCGTCTTGCCTATGAGGTAACCGGAGATGGAAGAGTAAAGACAACGCTGACCTATGATCCTGTAAAAGAGCTGGGCGATATGCCGGAGTTCGGAGTACTCTTTAAATTCAATGCGGATTATGATCATGTTCAGTGGTACGGCCTGGGACCGGCAGAGACTTATGCAGACCGGAAGCATGGCGCAAAGCTCGGCATTTATGAGAATCTCGTGACAGACAATATGGCACGCTATCTTGTGCCGCAGGAATGCGGAAACAAAGCGGAAGTACGCTGGGCAAAGATCACAGACAGAAAGGGCAGAGGAATGCTCTTTGAGATGGATAAAGAAAACGGCCCGATGATGTTCTCGGCACTTCCATATACTCCTCATGAAATGGAAAATGCCATGCATCCCTATGAGCTTCCGGCAATCCATTATACCGTTGTCCGTGCCGCAAAGGCGCAGATGGGTGTTGGAGGAGATGACAGCTGGGGTGCCCGCACCCATCCGGAATACCTTCTGGATACCAATGGAAAGATGAAATTTTCCTTTGCGTTCAAAGGCCTTTAAAATGTCATAAAATAACAGAACATAAAGTCAGAAAAAAGCTTCCGGCGATTGTCCGGAAGCTTTTTCATTTCATAATAATGCACAGAAAATAAACAGGTTGAAAAAAAACCTGTGGATATTT
>ERZ826613.3695-NODE-3695-length-12343-cov-6.053060_pt1 | contig 12343 bp, 7 predicted proteins | sample MGYA00519925_ERZ826613 | MGnify/ENA primary metagenome ERZ826613 (study PRJEB31778, sample SAMEA3449236) | human gut metagenome | biome: human gut; feature: human-associated habitat; material: faeces | place: United Kingdom | collected 2010/2012 ... | reverse complement strand
TACAAAATTCGGTCTTCTGTATGCAGGGGCACAGAAAAACCTCGGCCCCGCAGGCGTAACGGTTGTTATCGTGAGAGAGGATTTGCTGGGCAACGCCATGGATTTCACACCGACCATGCTGCGTTATGATATTCACGCAGAAAATAATTCTCTTTACAACACACCCCCGACCTACGGCATTTACTTCATGGGTCTGGTATTCGACTGGGTGAAACGGCAGGGCGGCGTTGCTGCCTTGCAGAAAATCAACGAACGGAAAGCGGCTATTCTCTATGATTTCTTAGACCAATCCGAGCTGTTCCGCGGCACTGTTGTAAAGAAAGACCGTTCCCTGATGAACGCGCCCTTCGTACTGCCTACGAAGGAGCTGGATGAAAAATTCATCAAGGAGGCAAAAGAGCATGGCTTTGAAAACCTGAAAGGTCACCGCACCGTTGGCGGCATGCGCGCAAGTATGTATAACGCAATGCCCATTGAAGGTGTGGAAAAATTAGTGGAATTCATGAAGAAATTCGAGGCTGAAAACGCATAATATCCTCAAATCTTTTTAAAGGAGAAATTTTACAATGTACAGCATTTTGACATTAAATAAAATCGCTGCTGTCGGAACAGAAAGATTCGGCGGCAATTACGCAGTAAGCGACAACGCAGAAAATCCGGACGCTATAATGGTTCGTTCTGCAAAGCTTCACGATATGGAATTCGGTTCTGATCTTCTTGCAATTGCAAGAGCCGGTGCAGGTGTCAACAATATTCCTGTTGACCGCTGTGCTGAAGAGGGAATCGTTGTTTTCAACACACCTGGTGCGAACTCAAATGCAGTTAAGGAACTTGCTATCTGTGCACTTCTTCTTTCATCAAGAAAGATAACAGAGGCTGCTGCATGGGCTGCTTCACTTAAAGGTACACCTGACGCTCCTAAGACAGTTGAAGGCGGAAAGTCCAGGTTTGCAGGCCCTGAAATTATGGGCAAGACTCTTGGTATCATCGGTCTTGGCGCTATCGGCGGAAAGATTGCAAATGCCGCTGTTGCACTTGGCATGAAGGTTATCGGTTATGATCCGTTCCTGTCAGTAAATGCCGCTCTTCGTCTTGATCCGGCAGTTAAGGCAGTTACAGATATCAATGAAATTTATCAGAATTCTGACTACATTTCAATTCATGTTCCGTATACACCTGATACAAAGAACACAATTGATGCTGAACAGATAGCTATGATGAAAGACGGTGTTCGTCTTATCAATCTTGCAAGAGGCGAACTTATTAACAGCGAAGCAGTAGTTAAGGCTATTGCGGACGGCAAGGTTGCAAAATATGTAACTGACTTTGCTGATGACGTTGTTCTGGGCGTTGAAAATGTTATCGTTCTTCCTCATCTTGGCGCTTCAACTCCTGAGAGCGAGGACAACTGTGCAGTTATGGCAGCTGATGAGCTGAAAGACTACATTGAAAACGGAAACATCAAAAACAGCGTAAACTTCCCGAACGCTATGATGAATGCAACAGGCACAAAGGTCTGCATTCTTCACAAGAATGTTCCTTCAATCATTGCGAAGGTAACTTCTGAAGTCGGCGATGCGGGACTCAACATTGAAAACATGGTAAACGCAAGCAAGAAGGATTATGCTTACACAATGCTTGACGTTGCCGGTTCTGTTGACAGTGCAGTAGCTGACAAAATCGGTGCAGTTGATGGTGTTATCAAGGTAAGAGTTATCGCAAAATAATGATAATATAATGCTTTTATAAAAAGAACCCGAAGGCTTTATGCTTTCGGGTTTTTGTTTTTCAGAAACTTTTATTTTGCAATTCTGTTACTGACATTTTTTATTTATCTTTCTGCTTGAAAATCAGTGATGCAAGAAGTCCGAAGATAAGTGCGGCGGTGATTCCACCTGCGGCACTTGTCATGCCTCCGGTAAACACTCCGAGAAAGCCTTTTTCGTCAATGGCTTTTCTGATTCCCTCGGCCAGAAGATGACCGAATCCTGTAAGCGGAACGGACGCACCTCCTCCGGCAAGGTCAACGAGAGGTTTATACCAGCCGAATGCCGATATTACAACACCCAGCACAACATATGCTACAAGAATTCTTGCAGGGGTAAGCTTTGTATAGTCAATAAGAACCTGACCGATTGCACAAAGAAGTCCCCCGATTAAAAATGCCCAGATATATTCCATTTTACTTTACTCCTTACTGTGACTTATATGAACCAGATGAGAAATTGACGGTATTGACTCGCCTTGCTGTGAGGCTGTCGGGGACATGAGAGCACCGGTTGCCGCAAAAATCATCTCCTTGATTTCACCTGTCTGCACTTTCGGCAGAAAATATCCGCAAAGTACGCTTGCCGAACAGCCGCAGCCCGAACCGCCGGCGTGGGTATCCTGTTCCTCATCGTCAAATATCATAGCTCCGCAGTCCTTATGCTGTGTCGAAATATCCAGACCATCCTTTTCGAGGAGTTCATATAAGAGCCTGCTTCCGACAATTCCTAAATCGCCTGTTACTATTGCATCAAAATCTTCCGGATTTTTTCCGGTATCGCTCAGATATTTTCTTATGGTATTCGCCGCCGCAGGAGCCATTGCCGCTCCCATATTGTTTGCGTCCGTCACGCCGAGGTCAGCGATACTGCCTATTGAAACCGCCTTTATATAAGGTGCATTTCCCTCCGGGGAAAGTATAACGGCTCCGGAGGCTGTACAGGTCCACTGCGAGGTGGGAGTTCTCTGACCGCCGTAGGAAAGCGGAAACCGGAACTGACGTTCTGCCGTTGAAAAGTGCGAGGACGTTGCCGCCGCAATTTTTCCGCCGATTCTGCTGTCAGTGAGAAGTGAAGCGAGGAGAAGTCCCTCAGCCATTGTCGAACACGCACCGTATATTCCGAGAAAAGGAATATTCAGGTCACGCAGACCATAGGTCGTGCCGATACACTGATTTATGAGATCACCTGAAAAAATGCAGTCAATATCATTTGGTTTCAGTGCGGATTTTTTCATAGCGAGTTCAACGGTTTGTTTTTGCAGTTCGCTTTCTGCCTTTTCCCATGTTTCCTGTCCGAAATGACTATCATTTTCGATTCTGTCAAAATATTCGCCGAGGGGGCCTTCGCCCTCCTTTTTTCCTGCAATAGATGCAAAGGACATGATTGACGGCGGATTATCCGTTAAAAAGGTGTTTCTGCTGATTTTTCGTGCCATTTTTTTCTCTCCGTTTCCTTCCTTTTTTCAGTATTATCTGTACTTTTTTAAAATTTATTCCAGGCTTTTTGACGCTTTTTGAAAAAAGCTTAGCAAAAACTTTTAATTTGCCGTCCATATAAATGGTACATTCTGATAAGGCATGACAGGCAGTTAAACTGATTAGGATATTATAATACTAATAGAATATAAAACAAAAAGGACGGTTAATAACCGTCCTTTAAAACTATTTGTAAATTATTTCTTTTTTCTGCCTTTGAATTTCACCTTGGAGAGAACAGCCGCACCAGCCGTTACTACAAGTCCTGCAATTGCAACAGCTGCAACGCCGCCGTCACCGGTAGTTGCCGCACTGACATTTGTATTCACATTTCCGAAACCGCCCTGATTTCCGATTGTTGTCTGTGAAATGAGTGCATTCGGGTCAACTGTTGTTGTAGTTGTTTCAGATGTAAGCGGATTTGCTGAAGTGGTTGTTACTGTAGTATCTGTTTTTACATTTGATGTTCCGACAGTATCCATACCGGAAACTGTAAACAGAACCTTTATCTGCTTGCTTACAGGAGTGAGTGAAGGAACGTCATTGCAAAGCTGAGGAGTTGACTGAGTACTTGAAAGATAAACTCTTGTTTTTCCGAGATTGTTGTCATAATAATTGTAGTTTGTTGCATCTGCACTTGTTGTGTATGCATCAAATTTTACGCCGTCTATCCATACTCCGTCGATTGTTACTTTAAGATTCGGATATTTTACATTTGTGAAATCCTTGAGATTCTCATTGTTTGCATCTGCACCTGAAATCTCAAGCATAAGAATATCAATTGATGATGTACCGTTTCCTGTTATGTCCCATGTTGCTTCATATTGTGCATTACCGTCAATTTCAGCAACAGTTGACTGATTTGAATAAGCTGTTGTTGTATCCCACTGAGTGTAAACACCCATCTGACCGGCTATTATAGCCTTTCCCACAACGGCAGCCGCACCAACACTGAAAGTGCCGGCAAAAGCCATTGACACAGCCGCAACTGCGCAGGCAGATACAGCAGCAAGTATTTTTTTAATTTTCATTGTTAAACACCTCATATTTATTTTCTTTTTTATTTTAGATTTATAGCTAAACAGACGCTACTTACACACCATAATTATAGCATTATTCTTTTCTTTCTGTCTATATACAATTTATATAAATCTCAGCAGAATAACTAACATTTATATATCATTTTGCACAATCCGTATGCATAATTCCGAGAACATTTTTCATGAGTTCCTCCGGATTTTCACGCAGATTTATTTTTATGCTGATATACGGTTTTGAAAGACTGTTGAACATAACCCTGCCCTTGTAAGCCGCTGAAACAGAGTTTATCTGCTCCGGAGAAGGGTGCTGGATATAGAAGAACAGACGGTCTCTGTTCTGTTTTATTTCTGTGATTCCGAGATTTGCCGCAGTATTTCTCAGAAGTGCGGCATCTATCAGACCGATAACAGATTTCGGCGGATCACCGTAGCGGTCAATGAGTTCATCTATCATTTCGGATTTGTCATCTTCATTCTCTATTGCTGCAATCTTTTTGTAGATATCAAGACGCTGTGAAAGACTTTCAATGTATTTTTCAGGAATGTGTGCGTCTGTCTGAATGTCAACGGAGCAGTCCGCAGCCTTCTGTACTGGCTCTCCCTTTTCCTCGGCAATTGCTTCTGTGAGCAGTCTTATATACATATCGTATCCGACAGATTCCATATGACCATGCTGTTTTCCGCCGAGAATACTTCCTGCACCTCTTATTTCAAGGTCACGCATTGCAATTCTGAAACCGCTTCCGAACTGAGTAAACTCTCTCATGGCATTAAGTCTTTTTGATGCAACTTCGCTCAGCACCTTTTCACGTTTGAATGTGAAATAGGCAAAGGCTCTTCTGTTGGAGCGTCCGACACGTCCTCTGAGCTGATAGAGCTGTGAAAGCCCGAAATAGTCGGCGTTTTCAATGATAAGCGTGTTTACGTTCGGGACATCGACACCAGTTTCAATGATGGTCGTGCAGACGAGAATATCAATCTCATGCTCGACAAGCTGTCGCCATATTTCCGACATTTCCTCCTCGGACATCTGACCATGTGCATAAGCAATTCGTGCATCAGGAATAAGGTCCTGAAGTTTTCCCACACATGATGCAATTGATTCAACACGATTGTGGATATAGTAGACCTGACCGCCTCTTTTAAGCTCCCTGTTGATCGCCTGTACAAGCATTCCCAAATTGTATTCCACAACATAGGTCTGAACCGGATGTCTGTCCTGAGGCGGTTCGTCAATTACGGACATATCCCTGATTCCGCTCATTGCCATGTTAAGTGTTCTTGGGATAGGAGTAGCCGAAAGCGTCAGCATATCAACTCCTGCAAAATGTTCCTTGAATTTTTCCTTGTGTGCGACGCCGAAACGCTGTTCCTCGTCAATTATTGCGAGTCCGAGGTTTTTGAATTCAACGTCCTTCTGAACAAGCCTGTGCGTACCGATAATAATGTCGATAAGTCCTTTTTTCAGCTTTCTGAGTATTTCCTGCTGTTGTTTCGGAGTTCTGAAACGTGAAAGCAGTTCAATATTGACAGGGAACTGTTCAAATCTTCTTGTTGCTGTCTGGAAATGCTGCATTGCAAGAACCGTTGTCGGAACAAGTATTGCACACTGTCTGCCGCTCATGACGCATTTCATTGCCGCACGGAAAGCCACCTCCGTCTTTCCGAAACCTACATCTCCGCAGAGGAGTCTGTCCATAGGACGTGTCTTTTCCATATCCTCTTTTATTTCATTTATCGACTGAAGCTGGTCGTCCGTTTCAGCATAAGGGAAACGTGATTCAAAATCCCTCTGCATTTCATCATCAGGCAGAAAGGCTATACCGATGCTCTTTTCACGCTTTGCATAGAGAGTGGTGAGTTCACGAGCCATATCCTTTACGGCACGTTTTACGCTGTTTCTTGTTTTCTGCCATTCAGCAGATGAAAGCTTGTTGAGTTTTACACCGCTGTCATCCCTCGGACCGATATATCTTGAAACCATGTCCAGCTGGGTTACAGGAACGTATAACACGTCTTTTCCCGCATACTGAATAGTAATATAATCTTTTGTAATTCCTTCAAGTTCCAGTTTTCTTATGCCGACAAAACGTCCGATTCCATGGAGCGAATGAACAACCAGATCACCTGCTGCAATATCTGAAAGGCTTTTTATTTCCTCTCCCTTTTTGTGCTTTTTCTTTTTCTTGCGGGAGCTTGTCGCCTTTGCCTGAGTAATGACAGCCGTCTTGTTTTCCTCGTATTCAAGTCCGCCTGAAAGACTTCCCGTCATAAGCAGAACACGTCCGGCAATGCAAACCGAATCTTCCTTTGCTATATCACACTTTATTCCTGCGTCCTCAAGATCCTGTTTTATTATCGGGAGCGTTTTTTCACTTCCTGCGATAAGCATTGTGCGGAAGCCTCTGTCACAGTAGCTTTTCAGATCCTCGTTCAGCTGACGCATTTCGCCGCCCCACGGAGCGTTCTGAAGCCCCTCAAAGCTGATAATTTTTTTGTAGCCTATTCTGTCGAGTCCCTGAATAAAATTGCTGATAAAAAGCTGACCATTCTTTTCGGAACGTGAAAGGATATCTTCCGGTTCAAAGTAATGACCGTCCAGACCACGGCAGAGTTCGCCCTCTTCAAGGAGAATCTTGCAGTCCTCGTTATACTGTGCAATAACTCCCTTTGCGTGTTCTGCGGCAGAAACATATTCCGAAAAAACCGTTATTCCGCTGAAATAATCAAAGACGGACGGCAGTTTTCCATCATATATAAGCGGAATATATTTGTCCATATACTGAAGCTCGCCGTTATCCCTGAGAATATCAGCGTCATGCGCAAGATTTTCCTTTATCCTGTCAGCCTTTTTGCTTCGGATTGTTTTAGCAAACTTATCTATCTTTTCTGCAAGGGCAAGTCTGTCCGTTACAGTTTCCACTGCCGGAGCAATTTCAGCGGAATCAGCGGAGTCTGTTCTTCTCTGTGTTTCAGGGTCGAAAAATGATATACTGTCAATCTCATCGCCCCAGAGTTCCATACGGACAGGAAATTCCGACTGTACAGGGAAGATATCGGCGATGGAACCTCTGACAGAAAACTGTGACGGAGCTTCAACCTTATCGCACCTTATATATCCCATATTTACAAGTTTCTGCTTTAAATCATCAAGATTTATTTCGCCGCCTGCCCTGAGTTTCAGTGTATTTCCGACAAGAACATCTTTGGGTATGACAGGTTCCATTACGGCTTCGATGCTTGCGGCAAGAATTTTACATTTTCCGTCTGCAAGAAGTGAAAGTGCCGCCAGACGCTGATGTTCGTACTCCCTTGAAAAGCCTTCAATACGGGTGAGGGCAAGTTCCCTTGACGGAAAAAGCATAGCAAAATTACTGTCCCCCGACATTGTGTTTATATCGTCACAGAGCCTTTTGGCTGATGCTTCGGTGTCTGTTACAACAAGTATAGAACCGTTTTCATTATACAAGGAGTACAGAAACTGGGCTTTATGAATATTGGAAAGTCCGGTAGCACACACTGGGCTGACATTTTTTTTAAGGCACTGACAGACATCTTTCCAGCTTGTGAGTTCCCGGAAAGTATCTCTGAAAAAATTCATTTGATTTCTCCTTTCCCGCTTTCCCGCTTTCTGAAGAAAGCTTGGCAAAGACTTTTAGTTCGCTGTTCATATTACAAGTACGCTTTTATAAGACCCGACAGGTTAGTAAACTGATTAAGATGATACAATTAACTTCTATAAACAGCTTATGGGACGTCCGCAAGGAGAGGACGTCCCTGAATTTTCCATCGGGCAATTATCAGCTTTGCACGTCAGGAATTATATTTATTCATTGCTTCATCAGTTTTTCCCGCAACCATAAGTTCAATACAGTCACAGGCATTTTTGCAGGCTTCGTGTATCTTTTCCATGTCGTCATTGTTGAAACGGCTCAGAACCCAGTCTGCAAGGTCGAATTTCGGGTGCGGTTTTTTTCCGACTCCCATTTTGATTCTCGGAAATGTGTTTCCGCCCGTCAGATAGATAATGCTCTTGATACCGTTGTGACCGCCGTCACTGCCTTTTCTTCGTATTCTCAGACAGCCCGGTTCAAGTGAAATATCATCATAGATAACAATAACGTGTTCAATGTCAAGCTTGTAGAAGTTCATGGCTTCCGTTACAGCCTGACCGCTGTTGTTCATGAAAGTGGTCGGTTTCATAAGCAGACAGTGCTTCCCCGATATGGAAACATCACTGCAAAGCGACTTGAATTTCAGCTTTTTTATGTCCTTTCCAAGACGCTCCGCCATAGCGTCAACAACCATGAATCCGGTATTGTGTCTTGTAAAGGCATACTGTTCGCCGGGATTTCCAAGCCCGACTATGAGATATTCGACAGGACCGGCAGGCAAAGCCTCTTCCTGTCTGGAAATTGCTTTGAATTTATCGAAAATACTCATTATATCACTTTTCCAGTCTGTTTTTAAGTTTTACAAGGCTGTATCCTTCCTTGACCTTGACTGTTCCTCTGTCGATTGCAAGAGCGTAGTCAGGGATATCTCTTGTAATTGTTGTTCCGGCGGCTGTGTAAACAGCTTTGCCGAGTTTTACAGGGGCAACAAGGTTTGTGTTACAGCCGATAAAGCAGTTGTCGCCGATAACGCATCTGCTCTTTACAATTCCGTCATAGTTTACAGTTACAGTACCGCAGCCGAAGTTAACCTTCTTGCCGACATCGCTGTCGCCAACGTAAGTGAGGTGAGCAACAGCTGTACCTTCACCGATAACGGAGTTCTTGATTTCAACGAAGTCACCGATTTTAACGCCGCTCTTGATATGGCTGCCCGGACGGATATGTACCCATGGGCCTATCTTTACACCAGCGTCAATGGTTGACTTGAACGCCTGAACGTAATTTAAGCTTACACCGTCTTTTATGTCGCAGTCGTCTATAATACAGTTAGGTCCGATGCGGCAGTCCCTGCCTATTTTTGTATTTCCTCTCAGATGTGTTCCGGCCATGATTTCAGTTCCCGGTTCAATGGTAACGTCCCTGCCGATAACAACACCGTCTATGCAGTTGAATTCAACACCGTTGTCAAGGTGTTTGTCTATAACAGCCATTCTTGCGATTGTGTTAAGCTCAAGAAGTCCGCGTCTGTCATTTGCACCCTTTACAACGTTAGGATTTTCAGAAACAAAAGCGTCAACACGTCTGCCCCTGTTAAGTGCAATAAACACACTGTCTGTCAGATAGTATTCACCCTGTGAATTGTTCTGTGTGAGTTCGCCGAGATATTCGATAAGATCATCTGTTTTAAACCAGTAAGCGCCTGAATTTACTTCATTGATTTCACGCTGTGAAACGGAAGCGTCCTTTTCTTCAACGATTGAAGTTATTCCGTTGTCGCCCCTTACGATTCTTCCGTAGCCCTTCGGGTCATCTATCTTAGCAGTTATAACTGTAATGGAATTGCCTTCGGACATATGAAGTTCAAGTGATTTTCTGATTGTATCAGCATCAATGAAAGGTGCATCTCCGCAGAGAACGAGAGTGTTTCCTGAGTTTTCCTTCATAAACGGAACTGCCTGCATAACGGCATGACCTGTTCCGAGTCTTTCGCTCTGGAGAACGGTTTCATAGCGTCCGCCGAGGTATTCGTCAATTATTTCTGACATAAATCCCTTTACTATGCAGAGTTTTTCAAGACCTGCTTCCTCACAGGCTTTGATTACCCATTCAAGCATAGGTTCGCCGAGAACCTTGAACATCGGCTTAGGTATGTCTGATTTCATTCTTTTTCCCTGACCGCCGGCCAGTATTACAGCATTATTCATTATATATTTATCCCTTCCGCATATTCCGGAAAAACATTGCAGGAATATGCAAAAACTTTTTAAACAAAATTTTAAGCTTGCATCAGCTGAAACTTTCATACTAATATATTATGACAACTATTTCCGCATTTTTCAAGTGATTTTCAAAAAAAATTAAAATTTCAAAAAAATTTGTGAATATTGCTACAAATTAAACCTCAAGATTTTTTTCAAAAATATATGGAAATTTCCCGGCATATATGTTATAATGAATATAACCAGACTGAGAGTCGGAATATTCCGCTTCTTTCTGTCTGAGAAGTAAAAAATATTTGGAGGTATATAACCAATGGCAAAGAAATATTGCTACCTTTTCTCTGAAGGTAATGCTAACATGAGAGAACTCCTCGGCGGTAAGGGTGCTAACCTTGCTGAAATGACAGGTATGGGACTTCCTGTACCACAGGGATTCACAATTTCTACAGAAGCTTGTACACAGTACTATGAGGACGGCCGTCAGATCAATCCTGAAATCATGGCTGAAATCAACGAATACATCGGTAAGATGGAAGAAATCACAGGCAAGAAGTTCGGCGACCACGAAAATCCGCTTCTCGTATCAGTTCGTTCAGGTGCAAGAGCATCAATGCCTGGTATGATGGATACAATCCTTAACCTCGGTCTTAACGAAGAAGTTGTTGAGACTATCGCTGCTCAGTCTGGTAACCCAAGATGGGCTTGGGACTGCTACAGAAGATTCATTCAGATGTATTCTGACGTAGTTATGGAAGTTGGTAAGAAATACTTTGAAGAACTTATCGACAAGATGAAGGCTGAAAGAGGCGTTACTCAGGACGTTGAACTTACAGCTGATGACCTTAAGGAACTTGCTTCACAGTTCAAGGCTGAATACAAGGAAAAGATCGGTCAGGACTTCCCGACAGATCCTAAGGAACAGCTCATGGGTGCTGTTAAGGCTGTATTCCGTTCATGGGATAACCCAAGAGCAAACGTATACAGAAGAGACAACGATATCCCTTATTCATGGGGTACTGCTGTTAACGTTCAGTCAATGGCATTCGGTAACATGGGTGACGATTGCGGTACTGGTGTTGCATTTACCCGTGACCCTGCTACTGGTGAAAAGAAGCTCATGGGCGAATTCCTGACAAATGCACAGGGCGAAGACGTTGTTGCCGGCGTTCGTACACCAATGCCTATCGCTCAGATGGCTGAAAAGTTCCCGGAAGCTTTTGCAGATTTCCAGAAGGTTTGCAAAACTCTTGAAGATCATTACAGAGATATGCAGGACATGGAATTTACTGTTGAACACGGTAAGCTCTTCATGCTCCAGACAAGAAACGGTAAGAGAACAGCTCAGGCTGCTCTGAAGATTGCTTGTGACCTCGTTGACGAAGGTATGAGAACAGAAGAAGAAGCAGTTGCTATGATCGACCCAAGAAACCTCGATACACTTCTCCACCCACAGTTCGATGCAAAGGCTCTCAAGGCTGCTACACCTGCTGGTAAGGGACTCGGTGCTTCACCTGGTGCTGCTTGTGGTAAGGTTGTATTCACAGCTGATGACGCTGTTGAATGGAACGCAAGAGGCGAAAAGGTTGTTCTCGTTCGTCTTGAAACATCACCTGAAGATATCACAGGTATGAAGTCAGCTCAGGGTATCCTGACAGTAAGAGGCGGTATGACATCTCACGCAGCCGTTGTTGCTCGTGGTATGGGTACTTGCTGCGTATCAGGCTGCGGCGACATCAACATGGACGAAGCTAACAAGAAGTTTACTCTTGCAGGCAAGACATACAACGAAGGCGATTACATCTCAATCGATGGTTCAACAGGTAACATCTATGATGGTATTATTCCAACTGTTGACGCTACAATCGCTGGTGAATTCGGAAGAATCATGGCATGGGCAGACAAGTACAGAGTTCTTAAGGTAAGAACAAATGCTGATACACCTGCTGATGCAAAGAAGGCTAAGGAACTCGGTGCTGAAGGTATCGGTCTTTGCCGTACAGAGCATATGTTCTTTGAAGCTGACAGAATCGCTGCATTCAGAGAAATGATCTGCTCAGACACAGTTGAAGAAAGAGAAGCTGCTCTTGCTAAGATTGAACCAATGCAGCAGTCTGACTTTGAGGCTCTTTATGAAGCTCTTGAAGGTTGTCCTGTTACAATCAGATTCCTGGACCCACCGCTCCACGAATTCGTTCCAACAGAAGAAGCTGACATCAAGGCTCT
>ERZ826613.3681-NODE-3681-length-12379-cov-3.159364_pt1 | contig 12379 bp, 9 predicted proteins | sample MGYA00519925_ERZ826613 | MGnify/ENA primary metagenome ERZ826613 (study PRJEB31778, sample SAMEA3449236) | human gut metagenome | biome: human gut; feature: human-associated habitat; material: faeces | place: United Kingdom | collected 2010/2012 ... | reverse complement strand
TGGACTGCGGGGTAATGCTGCCGAGTAGGTGGTTGCGGCGCCCTATTCGCTCAAGGGACGCAGCGATGCCTCCTCAAAATGGAAGGATCGAAAGCCGTCTTCCGTTTCGATGCACGCGCGACCAAAGCCATCGACCGTTTGAAAGATGCCACGCGCCAGCTCGTCCCCAGCGGGGGAGCGGGCGATAACGTGCTCCCCGATCCAATTGAGGTGAGCGATATATTCATCGTGGACGGGCGCGAGCGGACCGACGTCTTCTTCCATGGCGTTGAGCAGATCTGCCCACGCGTCCACATCGTTTACGACGGTGTGATAGACCTCCTTGAGTAACACATCGACGGCGGGAACATTCTCGTTGAGGTCCGAGAGGCCAATTGCCGCCAGGCCGCCATCGGGCACCTCTTGGGGCGTGTAGTTCACATTGACGCCAATGCCGCAGACGGCGAAAGGTTTGCCTTCGTTATCGCGTGCGGCCTCGACCAGAATGCCGCCGAGCTTGCGTCCTCGCGCGACCAGGTCGTTGGGCCATTTGAGGCCAATCTCGTTTGCAAGACCCTGCTTTTCGAGCGCCTCGAGCACCGCTAAGCCGCTGATGGCGGCAAGACCAGAGTACTTTGCAGGATTAACGCATGGACGCAGGACAATCGAAAGCAATAGGTTGCCGGCGGTTGAATCCCACTTGTGGCCGCGCCGGCCGCGTCCTGCCGTCTGAGTCCGGGCGGCAAGTCCCGTGCCGTGCGGCTCTCCCTGTTTTCCTGCTTCGAGCAGGTCATCGTTGGTCGATCCGGTTACGTCGACTATCGTTAAACGAGAATCCATAACAGCTGCTACCTCCTAAGTTAATAAGGCAATCGCGCAATGGTGTCGAGAGATAGACACAATGTGAAGCCTTTGTCGCATTTGGACAATTTAATGTTAACACGTCAACAACGACTAAAATGCGCTATCCTCTCTTGGTCGATGTAAACACGTCAACAACTCAAAGGAGGTTAGTGATGGGTTTCACGATTCTTGGAACAGGCTCGGCGCTTCCTGAGCGCAGTGTTTCCAATGACGAGCTATCTGAGTTCCTCGATACCTCGGATGAGTGGATTTTTACCCGCACAGGTATCAAGAGCCGCCGCGTCTGCACCACCGAGTCACTTGACGACCTTGCCGTAGCGGCGAGCGAGCGGGCACTCCAGGTGTCCGGAATCGACGCGAGCCAGCTGGATCTGATCGTCTGCTCGACGACGACGGGTGACCACCTTGTTCCCGCTGAGGCGTGTGCCGTTGCTGAGCGACTAGGCGCGACGTGCCCTGCCTTCGATGTCTCGGCGGCTTGTGCCGGCTTCGTATTTGCGCTCGATGTCGCCGAGGGCTATATCGCCCGCAGCCGTGCCGAGCGCGTGCTTGTTGTTGCTGCCGAGCAGATGACGCGCGCGCTCGACTGGACCGACCGTGCCACCTGCGTGCTTTTTGGCGATGGGGCAGGCGCCGCAGTGATTGAAGCTGGGGGAGACAACCCCCTTGCCGTTGAGCTTTCGACGGCGCCCGACGTCGAGACGTTGCGCGTTCCCGGTCTGGTCGGTACCTCGCCGTTTAAGGCTTCCGCAGATAGCGCGAGCGTGCTGTCCATGAATGGCCGCCGCGTGTTCAAGTTCGGCGTCAACGCCATCTGCGACACGGTCCATAAGCTTGCGATCGATGCGGGCATTTCGGTCGAAGACATCGATCATTTTGTATTCCATCAGGCTAACGAACGAATCCTGAGCCAGGCGGTCAAGCGCCTGGGCGTGCCGGACGAGCGCGTGGTTCGCACGTTGCGCGAGACCGGCAACATTTCGAGCGCATGCATTCCGCTTGCCCTCGACCGGCTGGCAAACGCCGGTGCACTTCACACAGGCGACACCATCGCCTTGGTTGGATTTGGCGCCGGTCTGGATATAGGTGGCTATCTGCTTCGTTGGAAGTAGTCGCACATAGGAAATAAAAACGCCCTAGGGCACAACCAAAGGAGAACTACCATGGCAGATCAGAAGACCTTCGAGCGCGTTTGCGACGTTATCCGCGAGACCGCCGGTCTTGACGATGTCGAGATGAAGCCCGAGTCCACGCTCGAGGAGATTGGTCTCGACAGCCTGGGCACCGTCGAGATCCTCGTTGCCGTCGAGGACGAGTTTGGCATCCAGCTCGATACCGAGGAGAACCCCAAGACGGTCGGCGAGTTCGCCGATACGGTCGAGGCGGCATTGGAGAAGTAGAGATGCTCAAGACTCCTCTCTGCGATCTGCTCGGCATCGAAAAGCCCGTGTTCCAGGGCGGTATGGCCTGGATTGCCGATGCCTCGCTGGCGTCCGCAGTGTCCGAGGCGGGTGGCTTAGGCATCATCGCGGCCATGAACGCCGACGCCAACTGGCTTCGCGACCAGATTCATGAGCTGCGCGCCAAGACGGATAAGCCCTTTGGCGTCAACGTCATGCTCATGAGCCCGTTTGCCGACGAGGTTGCACAGGTCGTGATTGACGAGCGAGTGCCGGTCGTCGTGACGGGCGCCGGCAATCCCGCCAAGTACATGAAGGCGTGGAACGAGGCGGGCATCAAGGTCATCCCGGTCGTTGCCTCGGTGGCGCTGGCGCGCCTCGTGGCACGTCGTGGAGCCACGGCGGTTGTTGCCGAGGGTACCGAATCGGGCGGCCATATTGGAGAGACCTCGACGATGGCACTGGTGCCGCAGGTCGTCGATGCGGTTGACATTCCCGTCGTGGCCGCCGGCGGTATTGCCGACGGCCGCGGCGTGGCGGCCGCCTTTATGCTGGGCGCCGAAGGCGTGCAAGTGGGTACGCGCTTTCTGGTCGCAGACGAGTGCACCGTCTCGGAGCAGTACAAAGAGATGGTCCTGAAGGCCAACGACACTTCGACGCGTGCGACCGGTCGCTCGACGGGACATCCAGTGCGCGCCCTCAAGAGCCCCTTCACCAACGCCTATGCCAAGAGCGAGGGTTCCGGCGCGAGTGCCGAGGAGCTCGGTGCTATGGGAACCGGTGCGCTGCGTAAGGCCGCCAAGGACGGCAACTACGAAGAGGGTTCGTTTTTGTGTGGACAGATTGCCGGCATGGTCAACGAGCGCCAGAGCGCACGCGAAATCGTTGACGACCTGGTCGATGGCGCCGAGCACGTCCTGAAGGGTGCGTGCGCATGGGTGGCGTAGCGTTTTTGTTTGCCGGCCAGGGTGCCCAGCACCCCGCGATGGGCGTCGACTTGATCGAGACATCGCCGGCGGCTGCCGAGGTGTTCGCCATTGCCGATGAGGTGCGCCCGGGGACGAGCGAGCAGTGCCGGAGCGCCTCCAAGGAGGAGCTCTCGCAGACCGAGAACACGCAGCCTTGCGTGTTCGTGCACGACTTGGCTGTCGCCGTCGCCCTGCGCGAGCGCGGCGTGGTGCCTGCCGCCTGTGCGGGATTCTCGCTGGGCGAGGTCGCTGCACTCACCTTTGCGGGGGCATTCGATACGCGAGCGGGTTTTGAGCTCGTGTGTGAGCGCGCGGCATTGATGGCCACGGCGGCCGAGCGTCACCCCGGCGGCATGCGCGCCGTCATCAAACTTGATGCTGCGCAAGTCGAGAACCTGGCTGCGCAGGCCGGCGAGGACTGCTGGCCGGTCAACTACAACAGTCCCCAGCAGACGGTTGTGGCCGGAGCGCCCGATGCGCTGCAGGAGCTCGACGTCCTAGTAAAAGAGGCTGGCGGCCGCGCCATGAAGGTCGCGGTGTCGGGTGCATTTCATAGCCCCTATATGGCCGAGGCGACCTGTGGCCTTGCCGCATATATTGAGGCCGGTCACGCGCCGTCCCCGTTGCTCATTCCTGTTTTGGCAAACATGACGGCGGCGCCCTATCCGGCGGACCCGCGAGCGGCATCGGATGTCTTGGCCAACCAGGTGAGCCATGCCGTGCGCTGGGTCGACACGCTGTATGCTCTGCAGGATCAGGGCATCGACACATTTATTGAGGTCGGCCCCGGCAAAACGCTGTCCGGCCTGGTCAAGCGTACGTTGAGCGACGTTCGTGTGTATTCGTGCGAGACGGCCGAGCAGGTCGCAGCTATTGCCGACGAGCTCGCATAGTCCACAGGGCTGTAACCCGAAAGGAATGACATGGGCAACTTGAACAATGGCGCGCTCGAGCGCAACGACTCACGTCGCGTGGCACTGGTCACGGGCGGCTCGCGGGGTATCGGCCGCGCCTGCGCTATCGGTCTGGCGGAGGATGGCTACGATATCGCCGTCGTCTATGCCGGCAGCGTCGATGCGGCGCGCGAGACGTGCGACGCCTGCGAGGCGGCTGGCGCCACGGCGCGCTCATATCAATGCGACGTGGCCGACCCCGCTGCCGTCAACGCGTGCGTGGAAGCGGTCCTCAACGACTTTGGCTCCATTTGGGCGCTCGTCAACAACGCTGGCATCACCCGCGATGGCCTGCTCATGCGCATGGGCGATGACGCCTTCGATCGCGTGCTCGATGTCAATCTTAAAGGAACGTTTAACACGACGCGCGCGCTCACCAAGACCTTTATGCGCCAGCGCGGCGGCTGCGTCGTCAACATGAGCTCGGTCGTGGGCCTGATGGGCAATGCCGGGCAAGCCAACTACGCTGCCTCCAAGGCGGGCGTGATCGGCCTGACCAAGGCGGTGGCGCGCGAGCTTGCGCCCCGCGGCGTACGAGTGAACGCGGTTGCCCCCGGGTTTGTCGAGACGGATATGACGGCAAAGCTCTCGGAGAAGGTGCGTACGGTAACCGAGGAGCAGATTCCCCTTAAGCGTATGGCGCGCCCCGAGGAGGTGGCCGGCGTAGTGCGCTTTCTGGCGAGTGATGCGGCTGCCTACATTACGGGTGAGGTCGTGCGCGTCGACGGCGGAATGGCGATGTAGAAACCAGGGCCGAAGAACGGCTTGGATGAGGAGACCATGATGGAACAGAGAGTTGCAATCACCGGTATCGGTGCCGTATCGCCGCTCGGTAACACGGCGCTTGCCACCTGGGCGGCCATGTGCGCCGGCACGTGCGGCATCGGCCCGATCACGCACTTCGATACCGATGCGTTTGCCGTTAAGGTGGCGGCCGAGGTCAAGGGTTTTGACGGCAACGAGTACTTTGGTAAGCGTGACGCCAAGCACCTGGACCCCTGCGTTCAGTTTGCCCTGGCGGCGTCGGACGAGGCTATGCACGATGCGGGCTTTGATGTCGAAGGCGCCATCGATCGCGAACGCCTGGGCGTCTACGTGGGTTCAGGCGTGGGCGGCATGCAGACACTTGTCGACAACGTCCACACGATCGCCGATCGAGGGCCCCGCCGTGCATCGCCCTATATGATTGCGATGATGATCCCCAATATGGCTTCGGGCAATATCGCAATCCGCCACAAGGCAAAGGGCCCGACCCTGCCCGTGGTGACCGCCTGCGCGACCTCGGCCCATGCCGTGGGCGAGGCGTTCCGCGCCATCAAGCATGGCTATGCCGATGCGATTCTCGCCGGCGGCACCGAGGCTGCCATTATCCCCGATGCCGTTGCGGGCTTTACATCCTGCCGTGCTCTCACCACTAATCCTGACCCGTCGACGGCTTGCCGCCCGTTTGATGCAGACCGCGACGGCTTTGTGATGGGCGAGGGCGCCTGCGTGCTCGTGCTCGAGAACATGGAACATGCGCAGGCGCGCGGTGCGCATATTTATGCCGAGGTCGTGGGCTACGGCAACACCGATGATGCCTATCACATCACGAGCCCCGATCCCGAGGCTGCCGGCATTGCCCGTGCGATATCGCTGGCGGTGGCCGAGGGCGACGTTAAGCCTTCCGAGGGCCTCTACATCAACGCCCACGGCACCTCGACCAAGCTCAACGATTCGTCCGAGACGGCGGGCATTAAGCGTGCGCTCGGCGAGGACGCGGCACGCGCCGCGCACGTCTCGTCGACCAAGTCGATGACCGGCCACATGATCGGTGCTACGGGTGCCATCGAGGTCATGGCCTGTGCCATGGCGCTCGAGCAAGGCGTGGTGCCCCCGACCATTAACTACCACACGCCCGATCCCGCCTGCGATCTTGATTACACGCCTAATCGAGCGGTTCGCGCCGACCTCACCTGGGCGCTTTCGACCAACCTGGGCTTTGGTGGACACAATGCCGCCATCGCACTGCGTAGATATGCAAGGAGCTAGAGCATGGATTCCAAAAGACTTGCCGAGATAGCCGATGTGATGGAGGACCGCGGCCTCACGCGCGTGCGCGTTGAGGAGCCCGATGGCACCGCGGTCGAACTCGAGCGCGCGAGCGCCGCACAGCCGGTTGCCGTGCCCATGCCTATGCCGGGTGCAGTAACTGCTCCGGCGGTGGCCCCTGTCGCCATGCCTGCCGCCGCACCGGAGCCCGTCGCGCAGGCGCCTGCCGCTGCACCGGAGCCCAAGGGCACCGAGGTGACTGCTCCCATGGTCGGCGTTTTCTATGCTGCCCCGGCGCCGGGCGACGAACCGTTTGTGCACGTGGGCTCCAAGGTCAAAGCCGGCGAGACTCTCTGCATCATCGAGGCCATGAAGGTTCTCAACGAGGTGACGGCAGAGGCGGATGGCGAGGTGCTCGAGATTTGCGTGGCCGATGGCGACCTCGTGGAGTTTGGAAGCTGCCTCATGAGAATCGGATAGGTGATATCCATGAACAAAGAAGAGCTTAAAGAACTGTTACCGCATCGCGAGCCGATGCTTTTGCTCGACGAAGCCGAGCTGGTGGGCGACGAGGCCCACGGCAAGATCACGATTACGGGCGACGAGTACTTTTTGCAGGGGCATTTTCCGGGAAACCCGGTGGTCCCCGGCGTGATCCAGTGCGAGATGCTCGCCCAGAACTGCTGCGTGCTGCTGATGGGCGATGAGGAAGCGCGCGGTGCGACACCGTTCTATACGAGCCTGGACAAGGTGCGCTTTAAGCGTCCAGTACGCCCGGGCGACACGGTGGACCTGGTGTGCTCTATCACGCGTGCGCGCGGGCCGTTCCGCTTTGCGACGGGTACCGCGAGCGTCAACGGTGAGGTTTGCTGCCGCGCCGATATGTCTTTTGCACTCATGCACGAAAGTTAAGGAAGGCTCATGTTCGACAAAGTGCTCATCGCCAACCGCGGCGAGGTCGCGGTCCGTGTTATCCGCGCGTGCCGCGATATGGGCATCAAGACCGTCGCCGTTTACTCCACGGCCGATGCGGACGCGCTGCACGTGCAGCTTGCCGACGAGGCGTATTGCATCGGTGGCCCGCGTCTTGCCGAGAGCTACCTCAACGACGATGCCGTGCTCACCTGTGCCGTAAAGTCGGGAGCTAAGGCAATTCATCCCGGCTATGGCTTTTTCTCCGAGAAGGCGAGCTTCGTGCGCGACTGCGACAAGTATGGCCTGGCGTTTGTCGGTCCTTCGGCCGAGGTGATCGACAGCATGGGCGACAAGGATGCCGCACGTCGAACGGCTGCCGCGGCGGGCGTGCCCATCGTGCCGGGCTGCGATTTGCTCAAAAGTCCCGAGGAGGCGACGGCCGAGGCCGAGCGCATCGGCTGCCCCGTGCTCATCAAAGCGCGTGCAGGTGGCGGCGGTCGCGGCATTCGCAAGGTCGAGCGCGTGGAAGACGCGGCAAAGGCCTTTATTGAAGCACGTGCCGAGGGCGAGGCCGTTTTTGGCGACGGCGAGTGCTACATGGAGAAGTTCGTCGCGCCGGCGCACCACGTTGAGGTGCAGATTATGGCCGATAAGCAGGGCCATGTGTTTTCGCTCGGCGAGCGCGAGTGCTCGGTGCAGCGTCGCAACCAAAAGCTGATCGAGGAGAGCCCCGCGCCGTGCCTCGACGGACACGACGACATTCGTGCTCGCATGCACAAGGCAGCGCGTGACTTGGCTCGTGCCGTCGGCTACGAAGGAGCCGGGACCATCGAGTTCCTGTACTCGGACGACGGCAATTTCTACTTTATGGAAATGAACACGCGCTTGCAGGTGGAGCATCCGGTTACGGAGTTTGTGACCGATACCGACTTGGTCAAGTGGCAGCTGCGCGTGGCAGCCGGCCAGCCTCTGCCCTTTGAGCAGGAGGACATGCCGGTCCGCAACCACGCCATGGAGTGCCGCATCAATGCCGAAACGCCGGACTTTCTGCCGTCATGCGGAACGGTCACCGCGTTGCGTGTACCGGGTGGTCCGCGCGTGCGCTGGGATTCGGCCATGTTCACCGGTGCGACAGTTCCGCCGTACTACGACTCCATGCTCGGCAAGCTCATCGTGTGTGCGCCCACGCGTGACGGCGCCATTCGCAAGATGCGCTCGGCCCTAGGCGAGCTCGTGATTGAGGGCGTGAGCGAAAACAGCGAGCTTCAGCTCGACGTGCTGGCAAACGACGAGTTCTTGTCGGGCATGTATCACACCGATCTGATGGGGCATCTCTATGCTGATGAATAGAAAAGCGAAGACGGTCAATGTCCTTGAGGGGCCGATAACCGAGTCGTGCGCCGAGTTTCCCGCGCGCCACGTGTTTATCAAGTGCCCGGAGTGCCGCCGTGTGATCGATGAGGCACGCCTACACGACAACCTCGAGGTCTGCCCTCGTTGCGGCAAACACTTTCGCGTGAGCGGTCGCGCGCGCATGCGCATGACGGTCGACGAGGGCACGTTTGAGGAATGGGATGCCAATCTGGCGTCGGAGGACTTCCTCTCGTTTCCCGGCTATGCCGATAAGCTCAAGAGCGTGAGCGAGCGTTCAGGCGAGCGCGATGCCGTTGCGTGCGGCAGGGGCAAAATCTGCGGTTGCGATACCGCGCTCTTCTTTATGGACGCCAACTTTATGATGGGCTCGATGGGGTCCGTGGTGGGCGAGAAGATCTGTCGCGCATTTGAGCGTGCGACCGAGCTGGGATTGCCAGTTGTCGGCTTTACCGTTTCGGGCGGTGCGCGCATGCAAGAGGGCGTGACCTCGCTTATGCAGATGGCCAAGATTTCTGCGGCGGTTAGGCGCCACAGCGAGGCGGGCGGCCTGTATATCACGGTGCTCACTGACCCCACGACCGGAGGCGTAACCGCGAGTTTTGCCATGGAGGGGGACATTATCCTGGCCGAGCCCGATGCCCTGACGGCATTTGCCGGCCCGCGCGTGATCGAGCAGAACATGCACAAGCGCCTGCCCAAGGGATTCCAGCGCTCCGAGTTTTTGCTGGAGCACGGCTTTTGCGATGCCGTTGTTCCGCGCGGCGAGATTGCGCTCACGGTGGGCGAGCTGCTGGCGCTGCACGAGGGGCATGCGCCCGGCCTGGGGGCACCGCATGAGATCGTGCATACGGGTCGCCGCGGCAAAAAGCTGGGACACTTGTTCAAGCGCTCGACGGCACCAAAAACCGCGCTCGAGATTGTCAAGCAGACCCGCTCGGCAGATCGCGCCACGGCGGGTGAGATGATCTCGCTGGGCCTGGATGGATTTGTGGAGCTGCACGGCGACCGCTACTTTGGCGACGACGCCGCCGTGGTGGGTGGCATTGGCTGGAAAGACGGACGTCCTGTGACGGTTATCGCCATCGAGCGCGGCACCACGACCAAAGAGCGCATGCGTCGCAACTTTGGTATGGCACATCCCGAGGGCTACCGCAAAGCGCGTCGCCTTATGCGCCAGGCCGAAAAGTTTGGTCGACCGGTTCTGTGCCTGGTCGATACTTCGGGCGCGTTTTGCGGCATCGGTGCCGAGGAGCGCGGCCAGGGCGAGGCGATTGCCCGGAATCTCATGGAGATGAGCGGCCTTAAGACGCCGATTGTCTCGGTGGTGACAGGCGAGGGCGGCTCTGGTGGCGCGTTGGCGCTGTCCGTGGCCGACCGCATCCTGATGCTCTCGAGCTCGGCCTATTCGGTCGTGAGCCCCGAGGCCTGTGCGTCGATTCTGTGGAAGGATACCGAGCGCGCGAATGAGGCCGCCGAGGCGCTTAAGCTCACGGCCCCCGATTTGTTGGCGCTCGGCATCATCGACGGCATTGTTGACGATAAGGGCCTGTCGCATGAGGAGATCGCCGGTGCCGTCATGTCCTCGGCATTTGATGCCTTCGATGCGCTTGGGCAGCTCGACGACGCGACCCTCACAAACCTCCGCTACGAAAAGTACCGCGCAATCGGTCAGTACCGCACGATGTGACAAAGGGACAGCCCGCATGTCATATTGGGAAAGGCGTTCCATGCTACAAGTTTCTAACACCTCGTTTACAACGTCGGTTTCATCAAACGCCATGGCCGTGGTCGATTATCTGTCCAAAAGCATGATGTCGGCGCTGCCGTTTATTGTCTGCGCGGCGTTGTTCCGCACCGTCGCCGTCATTATGGGCGAAGGCATGCTGGGCCTGTGGTCTGCCGATTCCGAAATCTATCGCCTGTTCTACAGTTGGCTCTATAACGCCGGCTACTACTTTTTGCCCATCTATCTTGGTTGGGCGGCCGCCCGCCAGCTCGGTTGCTCGGAGCAGCTGGGTATGATGCTGGGCGGCGTATTGATTGCGCCCGATCTGCTCAAGCTCGTCGATGCCGCATCGACGACGGGGGCATCGATGACTTCCGTGTATGGTCTGCTTCCCGCGCCGGTCAACGATTACACGACGACTGTTATTCCAGTTCTCCTTTCGGTGCCTGTGCTATGGCGAGTGGAGTGTTTCTTTCAGCGCGTTATCCCTAGGGCCGTGGCGTTTTCGTTTGTTCCGTTTGCGACCATGCTTGTCATGGTTCCGGTTTCGCTGTGTATTACGGCACCGGCGGGCAGCTATCTGGGCATGCTGTTGGGCCAGCTTATGTTTATGCTTGGCAATTCCGGTGGCATCGTGTCGCTGCTCACGCTCATGGGGCTTGCTGCGGGCTGGGAGTTCCTAAAGATTGCCGGCGTCAGCAACGTTGTCCTATCGCTCGCCTATGCGCAGTTTATGAGTGTGGGAACGGATTCGTGCATCCTGATCGCCGCGACGATGGCAACGTTCGCCGTTTGGGGCATGCCCTTTGGCGCGTCGCTTCGCGTTGCGGATAAGGACGAGAAGGCGCTCATGCTGGGCTATTCAATCTCGGGTGTTCTTGGCGGCGTAAGCGAGCCGGCGCTGTACGGTTGCGGCTTTAAATATGGCAGGTGCCTGACGTGCATGGCCATTGGCGGCGCCGTCGGAGGCCTTGTTGCGGCCGTGGGCCACGTTACGGCCTATACCATCGGCATGACGAATGTCCTTATGGTCATTGGCTTTGCCACGGGCGGCATCTCGAACCTGCTGTGGTGCTGCGCTGCCGGCGGTGTGGCATTTGCGGTGTCTGCGGCGCTGAGCTACTGCTTTGGCGTGGTGCCGGCGAAGGGACAGACGACGGGGGACGGAGCCGATTCACCCGAAACCTCGAAGAGCGTGGCCGAAGTAAGCGCGTAAACCTGTGCGACACAAGGACGATTCCTTTGCCATATTCCAAGGCCGTGGCCCGTGTGGGTTGCGGCCTTTTTGTATCTGGGGGACAAAGTGGCTACACTACAATCCGTTTGAGCAATAGATATATAGGTAGTACCGTGGGGGCGGATGTAGATGGTCGAGTGGATTGTTAAGCGTGCGCAGGGCGACCGTGCGCGCGTGGGCACGTTGACGGGCGTGGTGTGTATTCTCGCCAATGTGGCACTATGCGCTGCGAAGGGCGTAATTGGCGTGCTGTCGGGATCGGTTTCGATTGTGGCGGATGCCATGAACAACCTGTCCGATGCAAGCTCGAATATCGTGAGCGTGCTGGGCTTTAAGCTGGCGAGCAAGCCGGCCGACCCCGAGCATCCTTACGGCCACGGTCGCTACGAGTATCTCTCGGGTTTGGTCGTGGCGGCGCTCGTGCTGCTTATTGGCATCGAACTGGTGAAGTCCTCGGTGGAGCGTATTGTCAACCCGGAGCCTGTCGAGTTCTCGCTTGCCCTGGTGGCAGTTCTAGTGCTTTCGATGGTCGTAAAGCTCTGGATGGCGGTCCTCAACCAAAAGCTCGGCGATCGCATTGAGTCCGAGACGCTGCATGCGACCGCGCAGGATTCCAAGAACGATGTCCTTGCCACAGGCGCCGTGCTGGCATGTGCGATTGTTTCGCAGGTGACGCACATCAATCTTGACGCATGGGTTGGCCTTGCCGTTGGCGCCTATATTGGCTGGAGCGGCCTTGAACTTATTCAAGATACGGTGAGCCCGCTTTTGGGCCAGTCACCCGATCCTAAGCTGGTCAAGCACATTCGAGACAAGATCATGAGCTATCCCGGCGTTTTGGGCGTTCACGATTTGATGGTTCACGACTACGGCCCGGGCAGGCTCATGATATCCCTTCACGCCGAGGTCAACTCGGACGGCAATATTCTGGA
>ERZ826613.3670-NODE-3670-length-12419-cov-3.488192_pt1 | contig 12419 bp, 9 predicted proteins | sample MGYA00519925_ERZ826613 | MGnify/ENA primary metagenome ERZ826613 (study PRJEB31778, sample SAMEA3449236) | human gut metagenome | biome: human gut; feature: human-associated habitat; material: faeces | place: United Kingdom | collected 2010/2012 ... | reverse complement strand
CTTTTTATAATTGTACGGCTTTTTGTATGCCCAAAATAATTCGTTTAACACATTTTTAAGGAGGAAATATTTATGAATGATACATTTATGAAAGAAAAGCCGATTCTGCCTCTTTTGACTTCTATGGCGCTTCCCATGGTCATTTCAATGTTGGTGAACTCGCTTTATAATATTGTAGATAGTTTTTTCGTAGCTCAGATTAATGAGCAGGCAATGGCTGCCCTGTCACTGGTTTTTCCGGTACAGAACTTTGTGAATGCAACTGCCATTGGATTTGGCGTCGGAATCAACGCTATGATCGCATTCCATCTTGGAGCTGGCAATAAAGAAAATGCAAATGCTTCCGCAACTCACGGAATGATTCTTTCAGTGATACATGGATTTCTTGCTCTGATCATCAGCATTGCAATTATGCCAACATTTTTAGGAGCATTTACGAAAGATGAAAATGTTATAAAACTTGGATTAGAATATTCCAGAATTGTATTTTTGTTCGCTCCAGTGATTATGATCAGTCTGGCTTTTGAGAAAATATTTCAGGCTGTAGGACGAATGAATGAGACGATGTTTGCACTTTTATGCGGCTGTATTTCCAATATCATACTTGATCCGCTGCTGATTTTCGGAATTGGATTCTTCCCGAAGCTCGGAATTAAAGGTGCTGCGCTTGCAACCGGCATCGGACAGATTATTACTGTAATTGTTTATCTAATCTATTATGTGAAGAAGCCACTTCCGGTAAAGCTAAAAAAATCTTGTCTGCCCCTTCAGCGATCCTTGGATTTTAGGCTCTACACAATTGGCGTACCAGCCATTTTAAACCTGGCTCTACCTTCATTTTTAGTATCATTTCTTAATGGTGTTCTCTCCGCCTACTCCGACATTTACGTCGTAGTGCTTGGGATTTACTACAAATTGCAGACGTTCCTTTATCTTCCGGCAAGTGGAATTGTCCAGGGAATGCGTCCAGTCATTGGTTATAACTATGGTGCCGGAGAAATGAATCGCGTAAGAAAAATTTTCCGTCTGGCGCTGCTTATGTGTGGTGGAATCATGACAGGCGGAACACTTCTGTGTCTGTTTTTTGCAAATGGTCTTATCGGAATGTTCACTACGAATCCTGAAACAATTCAGGCGGGCGGTCTTGCACTTCGCATTATCAGCTCCGGATTTATTGTTTCCAGTATCTCCGTTACTGCTTCCGGCGCACTGGAAGGCCTCGGAAAAGGGGTACAGTCACTGCTCATTTCTCTGATGCGTTATGTAGTTATCATTATGCCGGCGGCATTTATTTTAAGCCGTATCAGGGGTGCTGTCGGAGTATGGAATGCATTCTGGATCACAGAACTTATCAGCGCAATAGCTTCTGTGTGGATCTATAGAAAAAGTCTGAAACACTAAATTGGGGACACCCTGAATCGTTGATGGGGACGTAACACTTTGGCAAAGTGCTACGTCCCCATCTTACTATTTTATATTGATATAAGATTCAATCAACTCTACTGTCTTCTCGAATCCAAGTTTTCCGCTGTTGATGCACAGGTCATAATTTTCTGCATCATCCCAGCTTCTTCCTGTGTGATAATGATAGAAGTCTGAACGGTATTTGTTGGTTCGTTCGATGTATTTCTCCATCTCTTTTTCGCTCATGCTGACACGCTCTAATGCGGATTTCATCTGGAAATCGTGATCTGCATGAACGTATACGCTGATCATATCCGGATCGTCTTTTAAGACAAAGTCAGCGCATCGTCCGATCAATACGCAAGAACCTTCTGCTGCGTATTTTTTAATGATCTCAGCTTCGTAGTTAAAGAGATTCTGATCTGATGTAAATTCTTTGCTTTCCGGTGGAAGGAGTTCTCCGCTATATACGTTGGTGGATAGCAGGAATTTCGGTAACCTTTTCAGGCGTTCATCTCGTGCATTGAACATACTCTCATTAATACCACTTTCCTCGGAGGCACGCTGCAGGATTTCTCTGCTGTAGCATGGAATTCCGAGTTTTTCTGCCAGCATGTACCCGATGGTCTTTCCACCGCTTCCATACTGTCTGTTGATTGTTATTACTACTCTTTTCATAGCAATTCCCCCAATCTTTTTCTGTTACTTATATTTTAAATGTAACATCTCATTTATGCAAGTCTTGCTCTAACAAGCCTCAATCTGAAACTCATAGAAGAAAACATTACTCTTCCCTGAACTTCTACACATTTGCCATCTACTCACCAAGATATGCCTTCTTAACTGCATCGTCGTTCATCAGCTCTTTTGCATCTCCGCTAAGCAGGATCTTGCCTGTCTCCAGTACATAGGCGCGGTCTGCGATTTCCAAAGCTTTCTTCGCATTCTGCTCTACGAGAAGTACTGTCGTTCCCGTTTTTCTTACTTCTTTGATAATGTCAAAGATCTCGTTTACAAAGATTGGTGATAGTCCCATAGAAGGCTCGTCCATGACAATCAGTTTCGGTTTTGACATAAGCGCCCGTCCCATTGCCAGCATCTGCTGCTCGCCACCGGAGAGTGTTCCGGCTCTCTGGTCTTTTCTTTCTTTCAAACGAGGGAATCTCTCATAGACCATAGCAAGCGTCTGTTCAATCTCCTCTTTGTCTTTTCTTGTGTATGCACCCATTTTCAGATTCTGGTATACGCTCAGATCTGCAAAGACACGACGTCCTTCCGGTACGTGTGCGACTCCCATGTATACAATTTTGTGAGCAGGTACTTTTGTAATATCCTGTCCCTCAAATGTTACAGTTCCTTTCTTTGACGGAAGAAGACCTGTAATTGTATGAAGTGTGGTTGTCTTTCCGGCTCCATTTGCTCCGATAAGAGCCACAACTTCTCCTTGGTTTACTTCAAACGAAATGCCTTTGATTGCCTGGATCATTCCGTAATATACTTCCAAATCCTTTACTTCAAGCATTGCCATATTCTTATTTCCTCCTGTCTGGCTTTTCTTTACGTTTGTTTCCGGTTCTCTTATTCATCTCCAAGATATGCAGAAATAACTTCAGGGTTATTCAACACATCTGCTGTTTTTCCCTGTGCCAGTACCTGACCGAAATTCAGAACTGTCAGTTCTTCGCAAATTCCGGATACCAGTTTCATGTCATGCTCGATCAGAAGTATTGTCATTCCAAAATGTTCTCTCACGAACTGGATCGTCTCCATCAGTTCTCCCGTCTCATTCGGGTTCATACCTGCGGCAGGCTCGTCCAGAAGAAGAAGCTTCGGCTCTGTTGCCATAGCACGGGCAATCTCCAGCTTTCTCTGCTTACCATATGGAAGGTTCGTTGCCAGCACATCTGCTTCACCGTCAAGATCAAAAACCTTCAAGATTTCCATAGCCTTCTCATCCATGGCTTTCTCTACTTTTTTGTATTTTGGAAGCCGTAAGATTCCTTCCAGTGTAGAGTATTTATAGTGATTGTGAAGTCCGACTTTCACATTATCAAGCACCGATAACTGCTTGAACAGACGGATATTCTGGAATGTTCTTGCGATACCTGCTTTGTTGATGTCAATCGTCTTCTTACCTGTAATATCCTCGCCATCCAGTTTGATAATTCCCTCATTTGGCTTATACACACCTGTCAAAAGGTTGAATACCGTTGTTTTACCGGCTCCGTTCGGTCCGATCAGTCCGTAAAGTTCCCCTTTTTCGATCTGCATTTCAAACCCGTCTACTGCACGCAGTCCTCCGAAGGAAATGGACAGATTTTTTACATCTAATAATGCCATCTTATGCTTCCTCCTTTACTGCTTTTTTCTGTTTGAATTTTGCCAAATGTTTCTCTCTCCACTCAATTGCTTTCGGAGCCCAGTTAAAGAGCATCATGACAATCAGTACAATTGCGTAGATCAGCATACGGTAATTGGACAGTCCACGCAGAAGTTCCGGAAGCAGGGTCAGGATTGCTGCTGCAATAATAGAACCTCTCACACTTCCAATTCCTCCCAGAACAACAAATACAAGAATCATGATAGACATATTGTAACCAAAGTTCTGTGGTGTTGCCATCAGCGATGACAGATTATGTGAGTAAAGCACTCCAGCCATTCCTGCAATTGCTGCAGACAGAGAAAATGCAATCAGTTTATATTTTGTTATATTGATTCCTACGGATTCTGCTGCAATACGGTCATCACGAACCGCCATGATCGCGCGTCCGGTTCTGGAGCTGATCAGATTCAGAACAATGACAAGTGTGATCAGAATTAATATAAATCCGATAGTAAATGTACTGTCTTTCGGTGTTCCGCTGATTCCCTGTGGTCCGTTCAGTAAAATCTTTCCATCCGGCTCCATGTTCAAAGACACGGAATCCTTCATTGAAAAATGGAATCCTTTAGAATCTTTGCCAATATAAAAGACATTAATTACATTTTTAATAATCTCGCCAAACGCCAGTGTTACAATTGCCAGGTAATCTCCATTCAGACGAAGTACCGGAATTCCAATTAGGATTCCGAAAATTCCTGCGCACACTGCTCCGATCAGAAGAGCAATCATGAATCTTAAAAGATCCGGCTCAATGACACCTTTCATGCATTTAGAGAAAAATGCACTTGTAAATGCTCCGATACACATGAATCCGGCATGTCCAAGGCTCAGTTCTCCAAGAAAACCTACGACCAGGTTCAGAGAAATTGCCAAAATGATGTAAGTACAGATTGGTACAAGTAATCCTGTAAATAAGCTAGACAGGCTTCCACTTGTAACAAGTACCTGGATTACTGCGTAAACTACGATTACCATAAGATATGTAATCATGTTGTTTTTTGTTGTTTTATTCATATTCTTTAACATTCCTGCCACCTACACTTTCTCCTGGATATTCTTACCAAGAATTCCAGTAGGTTTTACAAGAAGTACCACGATCAGAACTGCAAATACGATTGCATCTGCAAGCTGTGAAGAAATGTATGCTTTTCCGAGAATCTCAATGATTCCAAGAATAATTCCTCCTATCAGCGCTCCCGGTACAGAACCGATTCCACCAAATACGGCTGCTACGAACGCCTTGATACCAGGCATGGAACCTGTGTAAGGTGTCAGGCTTGGGTATGCAGAGCAAAGCAGTACACCAGCGATTGCAGCAAGTGCGGATCCGATTGCAAATGTCATGGAAATAGTCTTATTTACATTAATTCCCATAAGCTGTGCTGCACCTTTGTCCTCGGATACAGCCAACATTGCCTGACCTGCTTTTGTCTTATTAATAAACAGCATCAGACCTGCCATAATAACAATACATAGTACAATTGTCAGGATGGTTGTTCCTGTAATTGTAAGCTTTCCACCTGCCAGTTTTAAGTTCGGCAATTTGATGACTTCTGGAAATGATTTCGTATTAGAACCAAAAATCAGAAGTGCCAGATTCTGAAGCAGGTAGCTGACACCGATTGCTGTAATCAAAACTGCCAGTGCAGATGCCGCATTACGAAGCGGGCGATAAGCAACTCCTTCAATTACAACTCCAAAAATTGTGCAGGCGATCGTCGCAATAATGATTGCAACAATTGGATTCAGACCTGCGCCTGTCACACAAGTCAATACGATATATGCTCCGACCATAATAACGTCACCGTGGGCGAAGTTCAACATCTTAGCAATACCGTATACCATGGTATAGCCAAGAGCAATGATCGCATATACACTTCCAAGGCTGATACCATTAATGAGATAAGATATAAAACTCATTTTTCTTCTCCTTCCTTTAACTAAAATTTTTACCTCTCAATTATAATGATGTTGGGGGCAAAAGCCCCAACTATGATGCAATATGTGAGAAAGGCTGCCACAGCAATTCTGTAGCAGCCGCTTATCACTATTTTAACTTATCGGGCTGAATTAGTCCATGGATACATATGCACCATTTTCAATCTTAACACCCTTAGGTGCCTTGTTCGGCTCACCGTTCTTCTCCCATGTGATTCCGTCTACACCTGTCAGACCGTCAATCTTAATCTTTGTCATAGCGTCCATCAATTTGTCGCACATCTCTGAGTAATCCATATCCGGTGTTACATCAGCTTCCTCTGCTGCAGCTTTGATAGCGTAAATTGCATCATATGCATCTGCTGCAAACTGAATTGGTGTATTGCCGTATTTATCTTCATATGCTTTTGTGAATGTCTGAGTCTTCTCATCCTGTGCATCAGATGCATAAGGTGTCAGAAGCATCGTTCCCTCTGCAAGAGATTTATCAAATCCCTCTACACCAAGGATTCCGTCAAGTCCATCACATCCAAAGAATGTCGGATGATAATCTAACTTAGCTGCCTGCTGTAAGATAGCAGATGCTTCCTGATAGTAGATTGGAAGGAATACAAGATCAGCTCCTGATGACTGTGCCTTCTTTAACTGTACAGAAAAGTCTGTCTTATTATCTGCTGTAAATGCTTCTGCTGCTACAACATCAAGGCCTTCTTTCTTAGCCTCTGCTGCGAAGTTTGTGTAAATTCCATTAGAATATACATCGGAGCTGTTATAAATAACTGCTATCTTTGTTGCAAGTTTGTTCTTTGCAATGTACTCTGCAGATTTTGTTCCCTGTTCAGGATCTGAGAAGCAAAGACGGAATACGTTATCGTGATCCTGAACGCTCTCTACTGCTGTTCCGGAAGGTGTGATCTGGAACATGTGATCACTGTCTGTCTCAGATGCTACTGCTGTACAAGAACCAGATGTTACAGTTCCCATAAGAATCTGCATACCCCAGTCTTTCAGAGTATTGTAAGCATTCACAGCTTTCTCTGCATCTGCCTGATCATCTTCTGTCTTGAACTCAACCTGCTTACCATTGATTCCACCATTTTTATTAATCTCTTCTACAGCAAGCTTTGCACCATTGTCTACTGCTTCACCATATGCTGCTGCATCTCCTGTCATCGGTCCGATTCCACCAATTTTAAATACATCTGATTTTGAATCTGAGCTTCCGCTCTTAGAACCACAGCCTGCCATCATGCTGACTGCCAGTGCTGATACTAATACAGCACTTACAACTTTTTTAAATTTCATAATTCCTATCCTCCAACTCTGTTTCTGTATTGACCTTATAATATCTCCTTCTTTTCCGTCTGTCAATGAAAATTTTAGATTTCACTCTGTTTTTTTATCAGTACAATCTTTTTTACATAATAGAAAATACAATTTCTTATTATATAAAAAATAACAGGTAAACATATCGCTTTCAATATCATATTTAAACTCTGACATTGAGTGCCATATATCCACCTGCTATTTTTTAATATTTTCCTTCTATACAATGATGTTGGAACAAACCCCCAGCTGATATTATCTCATTTTCAGAATCGGACTGATCTTCTTGTAGATCAGAAGTACTACAACGGATACCATTGCACCTTTCAAAAGGTTAAATGGTGCTACTGCAAATACGACAAATGTAAGTAAATTCGTAATATGACCATTTACTGCTGTTCCCATTCCTACCAGCGCATCGATTGGCATGCTAAATGCTTTTGCATAAGCCGGAAGTAATACATATGCATTTAAAAAGCAACCGATAAATGCCATAAATACAGTTCCTGCTGCCATTCCGATCATTGCACTTTTTCTGGAGTGTTTTGCTTTATAGATCCATGCTGCCGGAAGGATAAAGGCACAACCAATTGCAAAGTTGGCAATATCACCGACACCTGCTGTAGATGTTCCACTGATCAGAAGATGTAATACGATTTTAATAAGTTCGATCATTGCTCCTGCTGCCGGTCCCATTGCAAAGCAGCCGATCAGTGCCGGAACTTCGCTGAAATCAATCTTGTAAAATGCCGGTGCAAATGGAAGCGGTATTTCAAATGCCATTAAAATAACTGCAATTGCCCCCAGCATTCCCACCTGGGTAATGAATCTTACTTTTGACATACCTGCTGTGTTTGACTTGTTCTGTGTTGCTACATTTGTACTCATTTCTTTCTCTCCTTTTTATCTGCGGTGTGTCTGAGCTGTGCAAATGAAAACCTCAGGCACTGCCCTCTTTTATTTTAAGTAAGAAAGAATACTTCTTTTGGAACTATGCTTCTTTAGAATGTATCACTAAAAAAGGTCCACCGAACCTTTTTGTCGTATGCTTGACAACACAAAATCCCCCGACGCTTACGCTTCGGGGGACTGACATACATTCACCATAATTCTTCTCTCATCCAGACTTTACTGTCGGTTCCGGAATCTCACCAGATCAGCCACTGCATACACTTACACAGCGGGTCGCGGACTTTACCGCCGGTTGGGAATTACACCCTGCCCCGAAGAATCTCTCTTATCTGTATTTGATTATAATCCTCTGATTAGTCCTTTTCAAGGCTTTTTTCAAAAATCTTTTTACTGGAAGGACATCATCAGATCGTCCTGATGCACTGTCTCACCTGGTTTTACATAAATCTTGTCTACAACACCTTCGATCGTAGATACAACGATTGTCTCCATCTTCATAGCTTCCAGAGTAAGAAGCGGTGTATTGACTTTGACCGGATCTCCCTCTTTGACAAGAACATTTCCTACGATACCTGGGATATTTGCTCCAAGCTGTTTCGGATTGGACTTGCTTGCCTTAAGCTTACGATCTGTCTTGATCTCCAGTTTCTTATCCAGAATCTTAACGTTACGGATAGATCCATTTACCTGGAACATCAATGTACGGTATCCGTCCTCGTCCGGCTCGCTTGCTTCCAGATATTTGATCAGAAGTTCCTTTCCTTCGCCAATCTTCAAGTAAGTCTCCTCACCCTTTCTAAGGCCATAGAAGTATACGTGACTTTCCAATCTTGTAACATCATTGTAAATCTCAAAGTGTTCGCAATAGTCCTCATATACCTTCGGATACAGCGCATAGCTGACTGCTTTCTTGCACATATCTGCTTCTGAGCGATCCTCATAATGATATTTCTCGCACAGATCCTTCTTAATCTGATCCAGATCAACTGCCGGGAGAAGTGCACCTGGACGTTCTGTCAGTGGTTTAATATCTTTCAGGACAATCTTCTGCAGTTCCTTCGGGAATCCACCATACGGCTGTCCCATCATACCCTGGAAATAAGATACGACGGAATCCGGATAGGATAATCCGGCACCTTCTGTCAGAATATTATCTTTTGTCAGGCCATTCTTGTACATAAAGATAGCCAGATCACCGACTGCCTTGGAAGTTGGAGTTACTTTTACGATGTTTCCAAGCAGATCATTGGCGTCTTTGTAAAGTCCCTTGATTGCTTCAAAATCATCCGGTGATCCCATACTTGTTACCTGTGCAAGCAAGTTGGAGTACTGTCCTCCTGGAATCTCATATTTGTAAATCTCTGTATTTGGTGCATCCATTCCGCTCTCAAACTGTTTGTAGATTGGGCGGATTCTTGCATAGTACTGACTTAATTCTGTTAATTCATCTGGATTAAGTCCTGTATCTCGCTCTGTTCCTTTTAATGCTTCTACTAATGAATTCATACATGGGTTACTTGTCATAGAACTCATAGAACCGATCGCACAGTCAGCAATATCTAGTCCTGCTTCAGATGCCATTAATAATGTGCTGACACCATTTCCAGTAGAATCATGTGTATGAAGATTAACTGGAATATTTAATTCTTCTTTTAATGCACTAATAAGTTTCTTCGCTGCATATGGTTTTACAAGACCTGCCATATCTTTGATCGTAAAGATATGAACACCTAAGCTTTCTAATTCTTTGGCTTTCTTTACATAGTAATCTAATGTATATTTTGTCTCGTTTGGATCTGTGATATCTCCTGTGTAGCAGATCGTTCCTTCTACGATCTTACCTGTCTTTAATGCTGTCTCGATCGGCATCTTCATATTCTCAACCCAGTTTAAGCTGTCGAAAATACGGAACACATCTACACCTTTTTGTGATGCTTCTTCGATGAATTTCTTAACAACATTATCTGGATAGTTGCTGTATCCTACAGCATTGGATGCTCGAAGTAACATCTGGATCAATGTATTTGGCATATGTTGTCTTAATAATTTTAATCTCTTCCATGGAGACTCTTTTAAGAAACGATAAGCTGTATCATAAGTAGCCCCACCCCATGCCTCTACAGAGAATGCATTCTCCATAAATGCGTTTGTCGCATCAGATGCTCCGATCAGATCTTTTGTTCTCATACGTGTTGCCATTAAAGACTGCTGTGCATCACGCATTGTTGTATCTGTAATCAGTAATCTCTTCTCATTTAACAGGCTCTGTGTGAAGTCTTTAGCTCCCATCTCTAAGAACTTGTCTCTGGAACCATAAATCTTCTTCTCTGTATCATACTTTGGAAGAGTTCTTGCTTCAAAATCTGGTTTGTCAAGAACGGCTTTCTGCACATTCACCATCTTATTTCCTAAAAATTCAAGGATCTTTGTTGCTCTGTCCTGACTTTCTGGAAGTAAGAATAATTCTGGCGTTTCTTCAATAAATGTTGTATAGCATCTTCCCTCACGGAATGTCTCATTATTTAATACATTGATCAAGAATGGGATATTTGTCTTAACTCCACGAATACGAATCTCTTTTAATACACGGATAGATTTGTCAACCGCTCTTCCAAATGTACGATCATGAGAGATCGCTTTTACCAATAAGCTGTCATAGTATGGTGTAATCTCTGCTCCTGCATATGCGTTACCACCATCTAATCGAATACCGTTACCAGCTCCAGAACGATATACCGTAATCTTACCTGTGTCTGGCAGGAAGTTATTCATTGGATCTTCTGTTGTGATACGTGTCTGAATAGAGTATCCATTACATGTCACTTCCTCCTGAGATCCAATACTGATCTCTTCAGAATCTAAAGAATATCCTTCTGCTACAAGAACCTGTGTCTGTACGATATCGATTCCTGTTACCATCTCTGTGATCGTATGTTCTACCTGTACACGAGGGTTCATCTCGATAAAGTATGCATTATTATCTGCATCTACCAGGAACTCTAATGTTCCAGCATTCTTATATCCTACATGTTTTGCAAGACGGATAGATGCTTCAAAAATCTGCTGTCTTACTTCTTCTGGCACGCTGAATGCTGGTGCATATTCTACAACCTTCTGATGTCTTCTCTGTACAGAGCAGTCACGGTCATATAAATGAACAACATGTCCATACTGATCACCAATGATCTGAACCTCGATATGTTTTGGACTCTTTAAGTATTTTTCAACGAAAATCTGATCGTCTCCAAATGCTTTCTTGGATTCATCTCTTGCTTCTGCATATTCTTTTGGCATCTCTTCGGCTGAATGAACGATACGCATTCCACGTCCTCCACCACCATTGGAAGCCTTTAACATTACAGGATATCCAACTTGGTTCGCAATCTTAGTCACTTCTTCCAGTCCGTGAACCGCATGGTCTACACCAGGAATGATTGGAACATCAGCTTCAATTGCCATCTGTTTGGAAGAAATCTTATCTCCCATCTTACGCATTAAGCTTGAGGATGGTCCGATAAATGTGATTCCATTCTTCTCACAGGCATCTACAAAGTCAGGATTCTCTGATAAAAATCCATAACCTGGATGAATTGCATCTACGTTCTTCTCTTTTGCAATACGAATGATCGTATTGATGTCAAGATAGGCATCGATTGGTCCTTTGTCCGGATTCAACTGATAAGATTCATCAGCTTTAGAACGGAATAAGGCATAACGGTCTTCTTTTGAAAAGACACCAACCGTTGTAATTCCAAGTTCATTTAAAGCTCGGAAAACTCGGATCGCAATCTCACCACGGTTTGCAACCAATACTTTTTTAAACTTCTTTAATTCCATGGTCATAACTCCTTTTCGAGGTTTATCATTTTAAAAAAATGTATTTTTAAAACTGATTATATCGCAAAACTTGTTTTTTTACAATACTTGTACGAAAAAAGAACCCTGATTTATAAAAATCAGGATTCTTTGATAAAGATCTTATTCTTCTGTTTTTTCTTCTTCGTTAGCTAATGCTTTCATACTTAAGCTGATCTTCTTGTCGTCTTTCTTGAAGTCAACTACTTTAGCTTCGATTTCCTGTCCAACGCTTAATACGTCAGATGGTTTGTCGATATGTTCTTTTGCGATCTGAGAAACGTGAAGAAGTGCATCGATTCCTGATTCTAACTCAACGAATGCTCCGAAATCTGTCATACGTGCAACTTTACCTGTTACAACACTTCCTACTTTGTATTTCTCTTCTGCTTTTAACCATGGATTCTCTTCTGGGAATTTTAAGCTTAATGCAATCTTTTCTCCCTGAATATCCTTGATCAGAACTGTTACTTTATCTCCAATATTGAAGACCTTCTTAGGGTTTTCAACACGTCCCCAAGACATTTCAGAAATGTGAAGAAGTCCGTCTGCTCCACCTAAATCGATGAATGCACCGAAGTCTGTTACATTCTTAACAACT
>ERZ826613.3662-NODE-3662-length-12453-cov-7.043878_pt1 | contig 12453 bp, 12 predicted proteins | sample MGYA00519925_ERZ826613 | MGnify/ENA primary metagenome ERZ826613 (study PRJEB31778, sample SAMEA3449236) | human gut metagenome | biome: human gut; feature: human-associated habitat; material: faeces | place: United Kingdom | collected 2010/2012 ... | reverse complement strand
ACAGCTCCATCACTTATCATAGAATGTCTATTTACAGACTTTATTTCACAGACTCATTTAAATCTAAAAAAACCTTCATCCATGTATTCATTCCATCTATACTGTATCGCTATTATATCACTTACCTTTAGTGGATAAGAGTCTTCATATAATACTAAATTTCCCTCATAATCTACCCCATAATCTGCCAAGCGATCCGGATCTACAGAAACACTCCACTCCTCAAAGCCTAGACCACTTGCTTCTCCTGCTTTCTTTATAATTTTACGCATCTGTGTTTCAAATTCCTCATTTGTCATTTTAACATCTCCTTCCACTATAACTTGCTATTTGATATTACACAAATAATAGCCACGCATTTCATATTAGTAATTATATCAAACTCTAAACAACTTTTCAGCATTCTTACTAGTAATTTTTATTACTTCTTCAACTCCCATATCCTTTATTCTCGCAATTTCTTCTGCAATAATCACTAATGACAATGGAGTGTTTGGATTCTTTAACTTACTACTTGTCTCAGCCATAAAATCATCTATGTACTTAGGGATAACATATTGTTCCGGCTTTAAATATGGAGAGTCTGTCTCCAAAACTATGTTTTCAATTTCTAAATGCCTGACTGTTTCTCTAAGAATGGGTTCAGTAAAAATTTTGCCACCTATTCCAAAGTAAGATATTCCACTTTTTTCCAACTCAATTGTTTCGTCATAATCTCTGCTGTTAAAGCAATGAATTACCGTTATTGGAAGATTTTCCCTGCCTAGTTCTTTGGTTACTTCCTCCCATGCAACCTTAAATTCATTCCACGCCTCTCTGATGTGCAGAATAAGCGGCTTGCTTAAGCGTGAGGCCATTTTTACATTTTCCTTAAACCATGCAATCTGATTCTGTCTCTGGTGCTGTTGCAACTTTGTTTTACAGAAGTCCAGCCCTGTTTTTACGGCTACAACCTGTTTTGAGTCACACATTTTCTGCAACTGCTCCATTCTGTTTTTATTATACATAACGTTTATTGCTTCTCTTGGATGAATCCCCACTGCCTGATAAAGCTTTACTCCTTCATTATTTTTATTGTATTCATTAACCATGTGAGCAATTCTTAAATTACTTTCAAACGAAATTGGTGGTATCACAATTCTTGATATTCCGCTTTTTTCACAATCATCCATGAGTCTTTTTAACACATCCTGATTTTCTTCATCATAAAAAAAATCAAGATGTGCGTGTGTTTCAAATATTGCCATTTCATTATTCTTAACTTCCATGTTACCCTCCTCTAATCAATTAAAAAGAGATTTTTTAAAATCATTATATATAGCGTGATATCTGAAATAAAAAGTTTTTTATTTGCAGATAGTCCATTTTGTGAAACTATTTCAGCTGTTGTTTTTTTGTTCTTAAATTTCAAGTCAATTGAAAATCTTCGCCTTTTGCAAAATGTATCATTCATTAAGTCGATTATTTCCTGTAATTTTTTTACCTTTTCATAACTGTTAACGCCATGGAGATAAGTCCATATTTCCATGCGATAATAATCTTTCTCATTGTCTATTATCGCATTCAGATATATGTCTTCATAGTCAATTGGCTCCATTTCACTGCTACATTCAAATCTAAACAAATACCCCACGCTCTCATTTATTATTCTGGTACAACTATTATACACTCTTGGAAGGCTTTCTAAAATGTTATTCATGATTTCATTTGGTTCTTCATCCATGTTAATGTTCTTTTTTGTTGACTTACATGAAAATGCCAAAATAAGTAACAATTTCTGAATGTTTTTTTCAACGTGATATGCAACGATTTGTGTACAATCATATTTTTCCAAATCAACGTTTGTATTAAACATAAACTCAACACAATTATTGTTTCCATAAAAAAGTGGAATTTCCATTTTTTCTTTGTCACCACACATATGCATTTTGTTCATAAAATCAATTGCCTTTAACAATTTCTTTGTTTTTATTTTCTTGTCTTCTGATATTAACAAACTTCCGGTAATTCTAAAGGTTACTTCTTCTGATACAACAATGGGGATATTTCTTGTTTCTGTTTTTTGGGGCATTATTGCCTTGCATACAATCTTCAATTTTCCATATGGTGTGGTCACAACATAACCGCCCCCGCCACTTTCAACAGTTCGGAACTTATCACTCTTATTAAGTTTATATACTATATCTTTTGCATTTTTAACTGCTTCAACATAAAGCTGCTTATTTGCGTCACTGATACTGTTTTCTTCAAGAATTTTACTTTTTCCCTCTTCTTCATATAAATTTTCTTCAGATAAAAATTTCTTTAATTCTTCACTGCTTGGTGTTATTTCCATATATCCACTATAATCTGTCATTTTTCTATTCCTCCTTTTTCTCTCATATTAAAAATAAATGCTAACAACGGTAGCATGATTCTATTATTAAAACCGCCTACTTCGTTACATAACGTATTCGGAAACAATATTAGATCCGACATAAAGCTATGTATGTTAATTATTGCCATAAAGAAAACCAATGCTCCTGAGATTACTCCACAAAGATGATTAATGTCATATGTTTCCTTGGTCTGTTTTATCATTAATACAATCATTATAAAGATGATTAATATGAAAATTCCTTCAATAACTCCACCATACATTTTGTTTATTCTCAAAAAAGGATGGTATAATAACACTTCATCTGCCGGTGGATCAAACACCTTAAAGCATTCTGAAATTTGCCCCGTAAAGTACATAACTGATAACCCACATACAATTTCAATGATAATCACAGTAACAATTTTTTTCTTTTCAGCATTATTTTTTATTAATAGCATTAGGCAAAGTAAAACGCAGTGCAACAATGCCATGAAAAAAACAATTCCGGATTTTTGTGTGAAACACAACATATTTGCATAATTCAAAACAATAAGACTACTTCCAATTATTAATTTTTTATTTACGTTGAACTCCGTTTCCGCCAGCTCTCTTATTAGAAGAATCATAAACATAAAGGCTGTTATCATTATAAAGTCAACACTTCCTACGGTTATGCAATAATTATCTAAGTAAATGGCAAGTATTGAATTGATCAGCAGATACATGCTCCAAAACAAGGTAAGTCTTTCCTTTGCCCCATACTTAAAAAACAGCTTTTCGTAAGGGAATGCCAGAATTATAACTGCCAATAGAATGCTTTTCCAATCAAAAAAATATATATAATCTTTAATGGTGACATCAACCATTTTTAAATACATCATCTTTGAGCTACATGCAATTATCCACCCTATTATGTACAAGATTAATATTGCACCCGGATATAATCTATTCTTTTTCAAATTATCACTTCCTTCTCCATTGAATAAAGTCTCCTTTATACTACCTTTAACCCTTTTTGTATTTCTTTTGCTATGAACAAAATTAACCAACTGTCTTCTTTTTTTAGCAAAAGCAATGTTTACTTCTATACAGCTTTGAACTTTTTTGGCTTCTTTGCTATTTCCAATATAATTTTCTTCAATATATCTCATCACATACATTGAAAAAATATATGCATTACAACCTTCTATTTTTTTTAATATTTTCATAAACTTAATTACATCTGTTTCGTTCTTATCCAATTCATATTTTTCAAAGGCTTCTTCTCCTTCAAAAAAAACATTCATAAAAACCAATGTATTTTTTATACTCTTTTCGTCAACAAAGGTATTCATATATGAAAATGCAAACATAATAAAATCAATTGCTATATCTTTTTCCTTTTTGGATATTCTCTCCTGAGTTTTTTCAAAATACTCATACTCGACTTTTGAAATCGCCGTTGAAATCAATTTCTTTTTTTGTCTATTTGACATTCTTAATATCTGCTCGAAATCCACAACACTCTCCTCCTCTTTTTTTATCTTATTGCATGATAAATACCGACAACTAGATTATATCCATAATCTTTGGTGAAAAATTTTTCTTATAATATATATAATTCATTCTTTCACTATTTGCATCTGTTCTTAAATAGCGAATTCTTCTGTTTGTTATGTGTCCTATTTTTTTATTTTTAGGTTCCATTCCAAAACATCCACCATTAGGACACCATTCTAATCTTCCTGTAAATACTTCTATATGACCTCTTTTGTTTAAAAACATATGATTTACGTGATTTATATTATATTTTTTTCCATTGGTAAACGCATCTTTATCTAGCCAAATGACATTATTTACACTATTTAAAGGCTCAATCTCTTTTATTTTCATTGATGGATTTAACAACAAAAATTTTCTTATAACTTTTTTTCTATACAATCTTTTACTTATCCACGAATTTCTAACGTTTTTCTTGACAGTTTTTGAACGATTCACTATTTTTAAATCATCTTTTTCATAAACTTTCTTATTAAATTCATTAATCAAATACTGACTCTTCATACTTTCTTCAAACCAATTCTCCACATCAACCAACCCCTTTCTTTTAATACAAATTTTTCCCTATATTTTATATTAAAGAAGCAATCGATAAATTATCCAATTTTTTTGAAAAAAGCAAAAAAATAAAGGGTAGTCAAATCCTTAACTATCCCTTTATTCTTTAAAAAATATTATCCTTAATTAAATCCAAAGAATTTGTTTACAACCTTATATCCTACTACAGAACACTTTCTACCAAACTTTCCTGGAAGATTCATTGTTCTTCCAAGAAGTGAATTTCTTACTATTCCATATAATTCAGGATTTGTTTCTTCAAGCTGTTTCCAAAGCTTTTCTTTGTCCTTTAATCTTTCCTCAGAGCCTTCTCTAATTGAAAGAATTGAAGATACACACATCATCATATCAAAATAATGAATCATTGCATCATTTGCGTTCTTCTGGTCCTTTGGACTGCTATTGTAGATTTCAAGCATAAGCTTTGTAACCCTGTACTGCTGGTCAAGTCTTTTAATCATAACTGATTCATGAACTGACTGGTCATCTCTTCCGATAAAATATTTGTAAAGGCAAACATCTAAGTAATAGATATTCTTTACATATGGCAACGGCTGGAATACATAAATGTTGTCAACATAGAATGTATGCTTTGGAAGTTCCATTCCACATTCTCTAAGAATCTTTGTTCTGTAAATAACTGAATGCATTAGCAAATACTGTGTTCTTCCAAAATGAATATCTTCCCAACCAAGCATTTTGCCCGGTGTCATGGCACTTCTGTATCTCATAATCTTCTTGTGCCTTGCACCCTGCTTGTCATACATAAAATTAGACACAAGCATATCAAGACCTGCATCTTTTGCAACCATTTCTTCCAAAAGATTTAATACTTTTTCAAGTGCTTTTCTTCCAAGGCAGTCATCGCTGTCAACTACCTTAAAATATAAACCTGTTGCATTCTTAATTCCTGTGTTTACAGCTTCTCCATGTCCACCGTTTTCCTGATGAATTACTCTTACAATGTTAGGAAACTTTTCTTCATACTTCTTTGCAATCTGCAATGTGTTATCTGATGAACCGTCATCTACAATAATAATTTCAACTCTGTCTCCACCTGTTAACGCACTACAAATACTTTTTTCCATGTAATCCTGTGAATTATAACATGGAATTGTAATCGTCAATAATTTCATTACCTGTCCTCCTAATCTGTACCGCCCCTCCCCTTTGTGTGGGCAATTGTCGGGAAATATGCTTTTTAATTTATTTCCTCTGGTACTACTTTTTTGTTGATTACTCTATATAATAAAAATGTTAATATACCTGTTATTATTACAAAAACTATAAGCACAATTAAGTCCTGTACTGAGTAAGTAATCTGCTGATCAACCACGCTTTCTCCTGAAATTGTTGCAAAAAAAGTTATTAATACTGCAACAAAGTTGGCTGTTCCGTGCAAAATCATTGGTGCAATTATGCTCTTGTATCTTTCATATACATAAACACATGCCAAGCCTAACAAAAATGCATATGGTGCCTGTATCCAGTTTCCGTGATATACACCAAAAAGCAATGATACGATAATTGCTGACGGAATTACTCCGGCCATTCTTCTAAGTCTTCTATAAATAACACCTCTAAACATTAATTCTTCTACAATAGGCGCACCAACGGCCGTTGCCAATACCTGTATTATAAACGGACCGCTTGTAAGTGCCTCTGATGTGCCTACATATGAATCAATCATAAATTCCGGCATAAACATCTGTAGAATAGAAACAAAATAATTGGCACAAAACATTATTGTTATTCCAAAAGGAATTATAAGCAAAAATTTAAATGCTGATGTTCTTTTAAACTTCTTAAAAAATCCTGTTTCTTTATCCAAATTTATGTCATCTTTTAACCATTTAATTAATACCGGTGCTGTTATAATCTGTGATATTAACAACTCAAGTAAAATATTTTCCTCTGCTATTTTCATGCCAATCTTTGATGCTGAAAAAGTAGCATAATCATGTAACACAAAATTAGCTGCAAATATAATTCCAAATGTTACTATCCCTGATACTACTACTTGAACTATCATATACAAAACCATTGGGCTAATCAATCCCCAAAGTCTTCCTGCTGTTATTTTCTGTCTCATTTTTTTCCTCAATTCTGTGCTTTATACACTTATACATTATATCTATATATTGTTATCTTTTTGTGTCTTTGTATAAAAATAATTATCTATACTATTCTGTGCAATTTAATTACGTTTTAAAATTTGTATAATTAAATTCTATCTTAAAATTTGTATGATTTAATTCTATTTAAAATTCTTTATAATTTTTATTTTAACAACATATTGCATAGTTCTTTAGCAGAATAAGCTATGGCTTTAGCTCCATGAGCCAGCATTTCGTCCTTGTCGCCAAATCCGTAATCAACACCTATTGAATCAATACCAACAGTATTAGCGCCATCAATGTCAAAACATGTATCACCTATCATAATGCACTGCTTCTTAGTTATGCTGTCAGGCATCTCATCAAACAATGCTTCAAGTACATCAACTTTGCTCTGTCTTGGTCCTTTAAGCTCAGCTCCCATAACTTTATCAAAATAGCTGTAAATCTTTAAATACTTAAGAACTTCCTCAGCCATAGGAAGTGGTTTAGAAGTTGCCAATGCAATATACTTACCATTCCCCTTTAACATCTCAAGCATTTCTTCAGTTCCCGGATATATTTCTGTTTCATATATTCCTATAGGCTTGTATCTTTCTCTATAAAATCCAACACCTTCCAACGCCTGTTTTCTCGTAAAATCATAACTTTTCATTAATTCATCAACCAATGGAGGGCCTATAAAATGCTCTAATTTATCTAAATCAGGCTCTTCAATTCCAAACTTTGAGAGAGCATATTGAACTGACTTAGTAATTCCTTCTTTTGAATTACTTAATGTTCCATCTAAGTCAAAAATAATCACATTGTAGTTATTCATATATTTCTCCTGTGTTTTAAAACAATCTCTGTTTAATTATTTTAATGTAACTTGTTTTTTAACAAGTTTAGTATAAACTTATCTTTTTCTTAATTAATTTTTAATATAACTTATCTTTTTTCTAAAATTACTGTTTACAGCATTATTTGTAGTATAACATAGTTTGCCCTTGTTTTACAGTAACTTTTGATTTATAATATTTTAAGAATTTATTAAATTTTTGTGAGGTACATATAATGAGTCAGGCAAAAGTAGACAAGTATAAACAGGAAAAATACAACAGAAAGAAAAATGTTAAGAAGCGTAACTTTAAAAAGATTGCAGCATACGTTGTTGCAACACTTATTGCTATAGCATTTATTGGTTATATCGGATATTCTGTTGCTATTGACACAGGACTTTATACTCCTGCCACAACAACACAGGGAAGCACCCTTTCAAAAGAAGCTATTGAAAGTTTAAGACAGCAGTTAATTAAAAACGGCGACTCAAACGTTCAGGGCGAAACAAGTGATGCTTCAACTGAAGCTGCTACAACAGCTACAAGTGCTGAAACAAGCGCTTCTAAATAAGATTATTGAAATTAAAAATCCTTACAGTTTCTTTTATTGAAGCTGTAGGGATTTTTTAATGTCCCCCACTACACAAAAAAATCAACCCTGTAGCCAATTAATTACAATAATGTAATCAACTACAGGATTGATTCTTATATTTTTCTCTATTCCACTGCTCTTCTTCCCACTACATTCTGTCAGGTGCGCTAAATCCTAACAAGTCTATGCACTGTTCAAGTACATTAATTGTAAGATTGATTAATGCAATGTATCCTGCCTTCTTAGTCTGATCTTCTTCAGCAAGTATCTTTGTTTCGTGATAGAATCTGTTAAATGCATTAGATAAATCGTATACATATGAGCAAATCTTATGTGGAGCAAGTTCTTCTGCTGCATTTTCAATTATTTCGTTAAACTTAGCTACTTCAAGCATTAACTGCATCTGTGAGCCATTGTCTGTGTTGATTACAGGAAGGTTTACATCTGCGTTTCCGCTTTCAGCTTTGTATTTTTCAAGAATTGACTTAATACGTACTATTGTGTAAAGAATATATGGACCTGTATTTCCTTCAAATGAAGCAAATCTGTCAATATCAAAGATATAGTCCTTTGATGCCTGGTTTGACAAATCGCCATACTTAAGTGCTGCAAGTCCTACAATCTTAGCTGTGTTATTAGCTTCTTCTTCACTTACTGTACGGTTTTCCATAATCTTATCGTATACAGCTTTATTAATCTGTGCAATAAGGTTTTCAAGACGCATTACACCACCATCTCTTGTTTTAAATGGCTTGCCGTCTTTGCCGTTCATTGTACCAAAGCCTAAAAATTCCATCTTAGTATTTTCGTCTACAATATTAGCTTTCTTAGATACACGGAATACCTGTGTAAAATGTAATTCCTGACGCTTATCAGCTACATAAATATAGTGGTTAGGCTTGTAATCCTGTTCTCTCTGGATAATTGTTGCAAGATCTGATGTTGCATATAAAGCCGCGCCATCTGACTTTCTAACGATACATGGTGGAAGTTCCTTTGTGTCATCTTCATTTGCAATATCAACAACTAAAGCTCCCTGACTTTCGTAAGCTAATTTCTTATCAATTAAGTCCTGAATAAGTCCCGGAATATATGGCTGAGCATCACTTTCACCCTTCCATAAATCAAAATCAACATTTAAGTTTCCATAATTCTTCTTTAAATCTTCAACAGAAACTTTCATAATATGTTTCCAAATAGCTGTATATGGAGCATATCCACTCTGAAGCTTTAATGTTGCCTGATGTGCTTTCTCTTTAAACTCTTCATCAACTTTAGACTTAGCACTGGCACATGGATAAATCTCTTCTAATTCAGAAATTGTAAATGGTGCCTCTTCAGGGTATTCTCCTGTGTATGATTCATCAAAATAAACTAAATCAGGTTTACGACATTCAAGCTCTGTAATAATAAGTCCCATCTGAAGTCCCCAGTCTCCCAAATGAACATCAGAAATAACTTTATTACCCATAAATCTTTCAATACGTTTAACACTTTCACCAATAACTGCTGAACGTAAATGTCCAACATGTAGAGGCTTAGCTACATTAGCTCCACCGTAATCAATTACAATAGTTTCAGGTGCCTTGTTTTCGCATCCATACTTGTCAGCTTCCTTCATATCGTTAAGATATTTAGCTACGAATTCACTATTTAATTTAATATTAATGAATCCCGGCATAACTGCTTCAACTGATTCAAACATTTCATTGTCCTGTAATGACTCAACAACCTGATTGGCAATCATAATAGGGGCCTTGTGATAAAGCTTTGCACCTGCCATTGCCCCATTACACTGATACTGACAAAGGTCAGGTCTGTTAGATACAACAACCTTACCTAATTTTTTGTCATATTCATTCTTTTCAAAAGCTTTTTCAAACTCTTCTGTAATAAGTTCTAATAATTTTTTCATTATAATGTTACTCCGTTTAATTTAAGTAATTCACGGGCTGATTCAACAGAATCAACACCAGTTTTATTCTTGATAGGTGCAAATTCTTTCTCTCTTACAACTTCGTAAGCAAGACAATTATCCATCATATGTACCATATCAAGTACTAATGTTTCAAACTTGAATCCGTTTTCAGTTTCAGGTTTTACTGCATTACCATTTTCATCAATATGAGCAATCTTCTTCTTTACAATGTGAACTGAAAGATTATTTTTCATATTCTTTTCTAAATCTTCAATGTTGAATAAATAATTTAAGATAACACCATACTTGTATGCAAGCTCTCCGTCTGCCTTAGTCTGGTATCTCATATCTTCAGTTAATTCATAATATTCAACAATAGATGGCTTTCCATCTTCTAAGCATAGTACACCAACCTTTTCTTCAGGTGTAGCCTTAGAAACAACCTTTGCTGCTGAACGGTATCCGCCATCAATCATGGCACCTACGAAACAAGGATCAGCCATTCTCTGGCAAACATTATCAACTGCAAAAATATTAATATATTCAACTCCTGCCTTTTTAGCCTTTTCGCAAAGACCAGCCTTAACGAATGAGATAAACCATCCACCATTGCCGTTAGGTGATGTTGAAATTCTATCCTTGTCTTCTAAGAAAATCTTGCCATCAAAAGATGCTGCAGGAGCCATTTCCTGTACAAAGAAATCAACATAATTCTTATCATAACCAAAATAGTTCATTTCTTCAAAGAACTTAACTGTGTCATCGTTGTTCTTTTCACTTGTCATAATATAAAGTGGAACCCACGCACCTGTCTGATTAACAACATCCATTAAATTCTTAATAAGCATTTCAAAAATATATACGTCCCTAGTAAGACCAATATTGTACATTCCCTTAGGCTTATCTGAGCCAAGTCTTGTACCCATTCCACCTGCTAAAAGTAAAGCTGCAACTTTTCCCTCTTTAATTGCTTCTGTACCTATAGCTGTGTATTTATCCTTATTTGCTTCAATATCAGCAATGCTTACTGCATCGTCAAGGGGTGTGATAACACCTTTTTCAGTTTCTTTTCCGCCATCTTCAATTAACTTAAGCAAATCAAAATCAATTTCATCTATCTGCTTTAATAAAGACTGTCTCTGGTTCTCATCAAGTTCATCATAATACTTTAATAACTGAGACTGATTATACTTTTCCAATTTTGCTTTTGTTTCCTGTAAATTCATTCATTACCTCCATTGGCTTCCCATTTTTTCATATTTTCATACTATAAAGAATAAATTATTTTCCAATAATATGCAAGGTTTTAATGCTACAAAGTATTTCAATACAGCTCTGATATCTTAAATCAGGATTATTTTTTGTACATTTTTTTATTATCTTTCTAAGTTTATAGCTTGTCTTAAAATAGTCTTTAAAACTGTAAAGTGATTTGCTGCCTGGCACTGAATTATATGTTTTTGCAGTTTTTAAATAGTACATTGTTGTACCTATTCCATATATGTCTGCTCTAATGTCAGTATTATAAAGCCCCTTCCCTTTGCTATCGCCAAACTGCTCCGGTGCCGCAAAGCCCTTACTTCCCAAGGCAAGCTTATCCACATCAATATCTGTTCTGTATCTTTTTGCTATGCCAAAATCAATAAGCTTAATTCTTCCATCTTTGCACAAGATAATATTAGCCGGCTTTAAATCTCTATAAACTATTGCCGGCGACAAACTATGAAGATAATAAAAGCCACTGCATACCTGTTCCATAACTTTTACAAGCATTTCTGTAGATAATGTTCCATATTCATCCACATATTTCTTTAAATCAATCCCATCTATATATTCCATTACCAGAAAAAATGCATCTTCAATCTTTATTAAGTCAAAAATTTTTGGAAGGACCGGATGAGTGCAGTTCTTTAAAACTTCAAGTTCTCTTTCCATTCCTTCCAATAATCTTTTTCTGTTGGCAGGATCAGATGTTATATACTTCTTAAGAGCATAAATTCCACCATTGTAAATATCCCTTGCCTTGTAGACAATAGCACTTCCTCCTCTGCCTATAAGTTCAAGTATATAATATCTTCCTCCAACAATATTATTTATAATATCTGCCATAAACACAACCTTTCCGATGTGTTTCTCTCCAAGGCTTTTTTATTACAATGTCATTATCCCACCATTGTGCAAGCACAGATGAAATAAGACCTTGGTCCACTAATAATCTTAGATGGTTGCAATATCAACTAATGTTAAGTTTTCTTTTGCATTGCTTTCTAAGCTTGTAAGTAATGCATCAACTGTGTCTAAGCTTGTAAAGCAGTTAACACCTGTTTCGATTGATGTTCTTCTGATTAAGAAACCGTCACGGTTCTTATCACGTCCCTGTGTTGGTGTATCAATAACAATATCAATCTTATGTTCAAGAAGTAAGTCCATAACTGTTGGTGCTTCCTGATGAATCTTGTTAACCTTAATTGCATCTACACCATTCTGACGTAATACATCTGCTGTACTTCTTGTAGCATAAACTTCATATCCAAGCTTTTCAAATCTCT
>ERZ826613.3660-NODE-3660-length-12468-cov-2.618948_pt1 | contig 12468 bp, 8 predicted proteins | sample MGYA00519925_ERZ826613 | MGnify/ENA primary metagenome ERZ826613 (study PRJEB31778, sample SAMEA3449236) | human gut metagenome | biome: human gut; feature: human-associated habitat; material: faeces | place: United Kingdom | collected 2010/2012 ... | reverse complement strand
TGGCAGATTGCACTTGCGTCCTGTAGTTCGGGAATTGGAATGAGCTTTTATGTATTGCTTGGACTCGCAAGTTATGTTGCAAATGCAGGATATGGAATTGCAACTGCAGTGGTAGGGTTAATTCTTACTGCAACAAGAATTTTAGATGGTGTGACGGATCCAATCATCGCAATTATCATTGATAAAATGAATACAAAATTTGGAAAAATCAGGATTTTAACAGCACTCGGCTGGGCAATTGAGTCACTGGCAGTTCTTATGATGTACTGTTGGGCAAGTGGAAAAGGACATGGAATTGTATTGTTTGTTGTTTTATATTGTGTCTATATTATTGGATATACACTCTGCAACGTAACAGCACAGATTGTTCCTGCAATGCTTACAAATGACCCGAAGCAGAGACCAATGGTAGGTGTCTGGAGCACTGCCTATAATTATCTTGTACCTATGATTTTAAATATTGTAATTACTGTGATGTTCCTTCCACAGTATGGAAATGTATATTCCGTTGAAATGCTTGCAGCAGCATGTAAAGTCTGTGTTGCAGTTTCAGCAGCCGGACTGATTTTATGCTGCATCGGTGTTACGGACATTGACAAGCCGGAGAACTTTAAGGGTGTGAGTACCACAAAGAAAAATGAACCGGTCAAATTTAAAGATATGGTGGAATTAGTGAAATCCAACCGTGCATTACAGTCCTTTATCGTAGCGGCAAGTTCCGATAAGATCGCAAGCCAGACAGCAAGTCAGGCAGTGGTCACAACGATGTTATTTGGTATTATTATCGGCAATATGCAGCTTGGAACAATCCTCAGTGTGATCGGAATGCTGCCGTCTATCGTGTTTGCATTTATTGGTGCAAAATATGCCGGAAAGCACGGAAACAAAGAATCAATGGTGACATGGACTTATGTATGCATGACAGTGACAGCTATACTTGTCGTATTATTTATACTGATCGATCCGACGCTGATCGCGACAGCAGCGCCGATGATGATCGCGTATGTCGTACTTACTTTAATCTTAAATGGAGCTAAAATGTGCGTTACGATGTCAAGCAATGCCATGATGGCAGATATTATTGACTATGAATTAGACAGAAGCGGTAAATTCATACCGGCAGCAGTGACAGGAACTTACAGTTTTATCGACAAACTGGTATCTTCTTTCAGCGCGGCAATCGCAACCGGACTGGTAGCACTGATCGGATACAAAACGACGATGCCACAGCCGTCTGATCCGTCCACACCGGCAATTTTCTGGATGACGATGAGCCTTTACTTTGGACTTCCATTGATCGGCTGGGTATGTACCCTCTGCGCAATGAGAAAAACACCGCTCTCAAAAGAAAAAATGGAAGAAGTACAGAAGAGCATTCATGAGAAAAAACAGGCAGAAGTGGAAAAAGTGATTGATGAGATGAAATAAGCAGAGAATAAAAAAGACTGAACATAGACAGGAAATACAGGAGGATTGACAAAAATGAGACAGACGACAGTATTGGATAAAAACTGGATTTTTTATAAAAACCCGGACAGTGGGGAAGGAGAAAACGTAACGCTTCCTCACACCTGGAACGCAGTGGACGGGCAGGACGGTGGAAACGATTACTACCGTGGAACCTGTAAATATGCCTGCACATTTGAAAAACCAGAGATGGAACAAAACGGAAAGGCTTATCTGGAGTTTGACGGAGCAGCCATGACGGCAGATGTGTTTGTAAATGGAGCAGAGCTTTTCCATCATGAAGGCGGATATTCCAGATTCCGTGTGGATGTTACAGAACATTTAAAAGAACAGAATCAGTTGGAAGTACTCGTTGATAATTCCGATAACACAAAAGTCTATCCGCAGAAGGCTGATTTCACATTTTACGGCGGACTATACCGCATGGTGAAGCTGGTGACAGTGCCGGAAAACCATTTTTGCATGGAGTATGCAGGAAGTAACGGTATTAAGGTGACACCGGAAGTGACGATTTTAGACGCCGGAGCAAAAAAGGCAGACGCAGAAGTGACCGTGGAACTCTGGATAGAGGGAAAATCTGCTGACGTTATGGTGACGGTGGGAGGTGAGAAAAAGAGTGTTCCTGTAGAGCATGGATATGCAAAAGCAGTGTTTGATCTTACCGATGTACATCTCTGGGATGGCGTGGATGATCCGTATTTATATACGGCAAAAGCGGAACTGTCTGATGGAGACAGCGTGGAGACAACCTTTGGATGCAGAAGTTTTTCCATTGATCCGCAGAAAGGATTTTTCTTAAATGGAAGGTCTTATCCGCTTCGCGGTGTGAGCCGTCATCAGGACCGCGCCGGAGCAGGCAATGCGCTGACAAATGAGATGCACCGTGAGGATATGGAGATCATAAAAGAGCTTGGAGCGAATACCATCCGTCTTGCACATTATCAGCATGCGCAGGAATTTTATGATCTGTGTGATGAAAACGGTATGATCGTATGGGCAGAAATTCCGTACATTACGATGCACATGTCAGATGGAACAGAGAATACATTAAGCCAGATGAGGGAGCTGGTCGTTCAGAATTACAATCATCCATCCATCGTCTGCTGGGGACTTTCCAATGAGATCACTGCAGCAAGTGCCGTAAATGAGGAATTATTGGAAAATCACAGAAAATTAAATGATCTGTGCCATGCACTGGATATGACAAGACCAACGGTTATGGCAGACGTGTTTATGCTGGAGACGGACAGCCCAATGTTGGAGATCCCGGATATGAACAGCTATAATCTGTATTTTGGCTGGTATCTGGGAGAGTTAGAACAGAATGACAGTTTCTTTGACGCGTATCATAATACATACCCGGATCGTGTGATCGGACTTTCAGAGTATGGCGCAGACGCCAATCCGGCTTACCACAGTGCAAATCCGGAACGGGGCGATTACACAGAGGAATATCAGTGTATTTACCATGAGCATATGGCAAAAATGATCGGGGAACGCCCGTATCTGTGGGCAACACATGTCTGGAATCTGTTTGATTTTGCGGCAGACGGAAGAGATGAGGGTGGAAAACACGGCGTGAACCAGAAAGGTCTTGTGACCATCGACCGTAAGCTGAAAAAAGATGCCTTTTATCTGTATAAAGCATATTGGAGCAAAACTCCATTTGTCCATGTATGCGGCAGACGTTATGTGGACCGCACCGAAGATGTGACGGAGATCAAGGTTTATTCCAATGAGCAGAGCGTCACACTCTTTGTGGACGGTGTGGAGAGAGAGACAGCAGAGGGCTCTAAAGTATTTAAATTTGAAGTCCCGATCACAGGAACACACAAGATCAGGGCAGTGTCCGGTGCCTGTGAAGATGAGATCACCGTGAAAAAAGTAGAAAAATCAAATCCGGATTATATATTCAACAAACAGGGAGATGTTGTCAACTGGTTTGACCGGGATGATTTTAAGGCAGACCATTATTCAATCTCGGATACGCTCGGAGAGCTTGCACAGAACGAGATGGCGAATGCAATCGTACAGCGTCTGATGGCACAGGCTTCAGCAAGCCGTGGCGATGTGGCAGAAAGTGTGAAAGATAACCCGGCGTTGCAGCGCATGATGCAGCGGATGACATTAGTCAGCCTTTTAAAACAGGCAGGAGACGCAGTGAGCGAGGAACAGATGAAAGCGCTCAACGACGCATTACAGAAAATCCCGAAAAATCAGGCATAGGAAAGGGATGGTTACGAACATGACAAAAGCAATACAGCAGATTATGCTTGGAACTGTGACAAAGAATGAAAAACAGGCAGCAGAATCTTTAAAGAGGATCAAAGCGGCCGGATATGACGGCATTGAACTGAATGGGTTTATGATAAAACCGACCTCTTTTCTGGTCAGAATGCTCACAAAAGCAGCCGGTATGCCGGTCGGAAAAGGCGGAAATTATGACTGGAATGCCCTTGTGAGAGAGGCAGGACTTGCCGTGACAAGCATCCATGAGGATCTTGGCACGATAAAAAGAGAGCCGGAGAACGTTATCAGGGAAGCTGAAAAATTTGGCACAAAATATGTAGTCATTACCGGAATGTACCGTTTTGATTATTCGGATAAAAATGCAGTGTTTGGCTTGTGTCAGGACTTAAATGCTTCCGGAAAAATTTTAAAAGAGGCGGGCGTGGAGCTTTTATATCATAACCATAACTGTGAATTTCTGAAAGTTGAACCGGGAAAAACGGCATATGATCTGATCCTCTCTGAGACGGATGCTTCGTGTGTGAATTTTGAACTGGATTCCTACTGGCCAACAGAAGCAGGCGTAAATGCACTGGAACTGATGAGAAAGCTTGACACAAGAATGAAGCTTTACCATATCAATGACCGTGGAACAAGACTGTCAAAACCTGCCATGACACCGATCTTAAAATCGGACAGCATGGAACTTGGCTATGGAAACATGAATCTTTTTTCGCTGATCACGCAGGCACAAAAAGTGAATGTGGATGCAGTGATCTTAGAAAGCCACAAAAACTGGGTGGACGATTCTCCGTTAAAGTCCATGGAGTTAAGTGCAGAATTTATGAATCAGTACGTTTGTTAGAGCATAGCTGGAAGGGAGAAAACGCAGGGAATGGAAAAACTGAAAATGCATTTTATCACCTCAGACCGTGAGTACCGCGAGGGAGAGGTCTTTGTATATGAACAGAAATTTACCGTGAAAGATGTGAAGAAGGCAGTGTTCACAGCAACTGCGCTCGGAGTATACGAGGCAGAGATCAATGGCGTCAAAATCGGGAAACAGATGTTTGCACCGGGATATTCCTACTATCCAAGGCGTGTGCTTTACCAGACTCATGAGGTGAGCGCACTGCTTCGTGAGGGTGAGAACACATTGCGGGTTTATCTTGGACAGGGCTGGTATTGCGGCCGTTTCCTCTGTGAGAACAAGACACAGATTTACGGGGAAAAACCTGCGGTATCGTGGATTTTAAACATCGAAGATGCGGGTGGCGTCCGGGACATTGTATCCGGCGAGCAGACGGACGAACTGGAATCTCCTTACTAATACGCCGGGGCGTATGACGGTGAGATTTATTTTGCGGATGGAAGAAGCGCAGTGATCGGGCATCCGGTATCTATCAAAAACGAATTGGATTTTGCGTTGGAGCCGACGCTGACCGAAGTTACGTTACAGGAAGAGATGGAGGTAAAAGAGGCAAAGCAGACAGGAAATGTGACTATTCTTGACTTTGGACAGAACTTTGCCGGAATTGTTGAAATTGATCCTTCTTTTTTTACTAATGAGACAATTACAATCCGCCACGGAGAGATTTTAAATGCAGATGGAAGTCTTTACACTGCCAATCTGCGGAAAGCAAAGGCAACTATCGTCTATCATGCCGGAGCGGAAAAGAAAAAATACCGTCCCCGTTTTACCTATATGGGATTTCGCTATATGGAACTTTCCGGCGCAGATTATCGGCCGGGCATGATCAAAGCGCATGCGCTTCACACCGATATGAAGCGCACCGGATACTTTTCGTGTGAGAATCCAATGGTTCAGAAATTATATGAGAATCAGGTCTGGGGGCAGAAATCCAACTATGTGGAAGTGCCGACCGACTGTCCGCAGCGGGATGAACGTATGGGTTATACCGGGGATGGGCAGGTGTTTGCACGCACCGGAGCCTACAATTTTGACACCAATGATTTCTGGAAAAACTTTTTGCGTGATCTGGAGCTGGGACAGCTTGACAACACGGAAGGGTATGTGTGTGCCACTGTGCCGCAGACCGGACCTGCCGGAATTGGTTTTATCAGCATGTTAGGCTGGGGAAATGCGGTCACAATTTTACCGGAAATGCTCTATCAGCAGTTTGGAGACGAGGAAGCACTGCCACGCCAGTACGAGAGCATGAAACTTTTTGTGGAGGCGGAAATCCGGAAAATGGGAAAGAAAAATCTCTGGATCGGACCGTCTTTAGGAGACTGGCTTGCAATGGGAAAAGGGATTGCATGGCAGGCAATGCACAACAATCCGGTATCGAATGCCTTTATCGTACATGATCTGAAGGTCATCAGCGAGACGGCAGAGCGTCTTGGGAAAAAAGCTGATGCAGACAGATACCGCAGGCAGATGGAAGCCACAACAGAAGCATATATCCGGAAATTCGTGAGCAAAAAGGGAATCGTGGCAAAAGACTATCAGTCCGCCTACATTATGGCTTTAAAATTTGTACTGCCGGAGGGAGAACTGCGGGAACAGGTGAAAAAGAATTTTGCTGCCAATATCCGTAAAAATGGTTTACAGACAGGTTTCTTTGCGACGGAACATCTGCTTCCGCTTTTAGTGGAAGCGGGAGAGACAGAACTCGCCTATGATATTCTGCTTCAGGAAGGCTGTCCGGGCTGGATGTATCAGGTCAAATGCGGTGCGACCACGACGTGGGAACGCTGGGATGCATTAAAGCCGGATGGAACGGTCAACGAAGAGAAAATGGCAGGTTCCGGCGACAATATGGTTTCTTTCAATCACTATGCATTTGGCAGTGTCGGAGAATTTTATTATCAGTATATTCTCGGAATCAAACCACAGAAACCGGGTTTTGCAGAATTGCATTTCGAGCCGTATCCGGACAGACGGCTTGGTGGTGTGAGCGGAAGTTATCTCTCAAGAGCAGGAAAAATTGAAAGCTCCTGGAAGTATGAGGAGGATGGCTGTCATATCTCATTGAATACGCCAGTAAAATCGGAAGTGGTTCTGCCAGACGGAAAGAAAGAGACAGTGGAGGCAGGAACCTATCAGTGGCTCTGTTGAAAATAATTTTGGCAAATAAGGACACTTTTTTGAACAAAAAGTGTTCTTTTTTTGCGCTCATTTTTTTCCTAAAATAAAAAATAGAAAAGGAACACAGATGCAGGAGAGGGGGAAACTATGGAGCAGTATTATCTTGCAATCGACATTGGGGCTTCCAGCGGCAGACACATATTAGGACATATGGAAGACGGAAAAATGGTATTGGAAGAAATATATCGTTTTCCGAATGGAATGACCGAAGAGAACGGACAGAGATGCTGGAATGTAAAAGCACTTTTCAGAGCAATTTTAGAGGGAATGAAAAAGTGTAAAAAAGCGGGAAAAAGCCCGGTGAGTATGGGGATTGATACCTGGGCAGTTGATTTTGTCCTGTTGGATAAAGAGAATAAAATGCTTGGAGATGCAGTCGGTTATCGGGACAGCCGTACAGCAGGAATGGATGAGAAAGTCTATGAGATCATCCCGGAAGAAAAGTTATATGAGAGAACAGGCATCCAGAAGCAGATTTTCAACACCATTTATCAGTTGATGGCGGTAAAATCCAACAATCCCGAAATTCTCGAACACGCAGAGACCATGCTGATGATCCCGGAGTATTTTAATTATCTTTTGACAGGAGAGAAGGCATCAGAATATACGAATGCAACCACGACACAGTTAGTATCCCCGGAAACAAAAGACTGGGATTATGAACTGATTGAAATGTTAGGATATCCAAAACAGATTTTTCAGAAAATAAAGAAGCCGGGAACCGTACTGGGAAATCTGACGAAAGAAATTCAGAAAGAGGTCGGATTTGATTGTGAAGTCGTCTTACCGGCAACACATGACACCGGTTCCGCAGTGATGGCAGTTCCGACAAATGAGGACAATATCATTTACATCAGTTCCGGAACGTGGTCACTGATGGGGACAGAATTAAAAAAAGCAGACTGTTCACCGGAAAGCAGACTTCATAATTTCACGAACGAGGGAGGATATGAATATCGTTTCCGTTATCTGAAAAATATCATGGGACTCTGGATGATACAGTCGGTCCGAAAAGAACTGGCACCAAAGCAGGGATTCGGAGAGATCTGCGAGGCGGCGGCAAGGGCGGACATTGCATCTTTGGTAGACTGTAATGACGACCGTTTTTTAGCACCGCAAAGCATGACAGAAGAAGTGCAAAAAGCCTGCGCAGAGACCGGACAGCGGATACCGGAGGGAATCGCAGAAACAGCGTGCGTGATTTATAACAGTCTTGCACAATGCTACGCACAGACGATCCGGGAGATCGAGGAGATGTCAGAAATTACATATGAAAGCATCCATGTTGTCGGCGGAGGAGCCAATGCGGCGTATTTGAATGAACTGACTGCAAAGGCAACCGGAAAGACCGTTTATGCCGGTCCGACAGAGGCAACAGCCATCGGAAATCTGACGGCGCAGATCATTGCAGCAGGAGAACTTGAAAATTTACAGGCTGCAAGAAAATGTATCTTTGAGTCTTTTGAAATAAAAAAATATGAGAAATAGCAATCAGGAATATCAGAAAAAATATATGCCGGAAGCGGATGTTGTGCCCGGCAGAAAGGTGAGGTAAAAATTTTATGACGGTACAGGAAAGATATGAAGCGGCCAGGAAAATGTATGCAGATGTCGGTGTTGATACAGATGCAGCGATCGCAAAATTAAAAGAAATCCCGGTATCACTTCATTGCTGGCAGGGCGATGACGTGACAGGATTTGACCATGACGGACCTTTGACCGGCGGAATCCAGACAACCGGAAACTATCCCGGAAAGGCAAAGACACCGGAACAGCTGATGCAGGACATGGAAGAGGCGATGAGCCTCATGCCTGGCAAAAAGAAATTAAATCTTCATGCAAGCTATGCAATCTTTGAGAAAGGCGAATTTGCAGACCGCGACAAATTAGAGCCAAAGCATTTCAGAAAATGGGTAGACTTTGCAAGGAAACACCATGTTGGGATTGATTTTAATCCGACATTTTTTTCACATGACAAAGTAAAAGACGGACTGACACTGACAAGCCCGGACGAGGAGACAAGAAAGTTCTGGATCGAGCATGGAAAAGCATGTATCCGCATTTCGGAATATTTTGCAAAAGAGACAGGTGTTCCATGTGTGATGAATATCTGGATTGGGGATGGATACAAAGATATTCCGGCAGACCGCATGGGACCACGCATGAGATATAAGGATTCCATTGAACAGATCATTGCAGAACCACATGATCCAAAGCTGGTAAAACCATGTGTGGAGTCTAAGGTATTCGGAATCGGTGTGGAGTCTTACACAGCGGGATCAGCCGAGTTTACATTGACATTTGCGGCGACACACGAGAATGTCCTTCCGCTGATGGACAACGGACATTATCATCCTACAGAAGTAGTATCGGATAAAATACCGGCTTTACTCTGTTATTTCCCGGAGATTGCACTTCACATCACAAGACCGGTAAGATGGGATTCTGACCATGTCGTCTTATTTGATGATGAGACAAAAGAGATGGCAAAAGAGATCGTAAGATGTGATGCGATCGACAGAGTACATATGGCACTTGATTATTTTGATGCAGGTATCAACCGCATCAGTGCATGGACGGTGGGATTCAGAAGCTGGCAGAAAGCACTATTATCTGCGCTCTGCACACCGAATGCGGAACTGAAAAAATTACAGGATGAGAACCGTCTGACCGAGCTTATGGTCATGCAGGAAGAATTAAAGACATTTCCATTTGGAGATGTATGGACCAAATACTGTGAGGAATGTGGAGTTCCCGCAGATAAGAACTGGTTTGCAGAAGTAGAGAGATATGAGAAAGAAGTACTGTTAAATCGATAGCCAGAGCAGGCTATGTGAAAAATAAGGCAGTTCGTTCTGACGCAAAAATGACGATAGAAAACCTAAATGGAGGAAAGAAAACATGAAAGTATTAGATGCAGAATTTGTGCAGGGATTTATCCGCATGGCAAATGATGGATGGGAGCAGGGATGGCATGAGAGAAATGGCGGAAATCTTTCCTATCGTATCCGGCCGGAAGAAGTGGAAGCCGTAAAGGAAGATTTTGAGCCAAAAGAGTGGCAGCCAATTGGAACAAGCGTTCCAAAACTTGCAAAAGAGTATTTTCTTGTAACAGGAAGTGGAAAGTATTTCCGTAATGTGATCATCAAACCGGAAGATTCCATCTGTATCATCGAACTTGATGAAAAAGGGGAAAATTACCGTATCGTTTGGGGGCTGGTGAATGGTGGAAGACCAACTTCTGAACTTCCGTCCCATTTAATGAATCATGAGGTGAAAATGATCGCAACCGGTGGAAAACACAGAGTCATCTATCATGCGCATACAACCAATATTATTGCGCTTACGTTTGTTCTTCCATTGGAAGATAAAGTGTTTACAAGAGAATTATGGGAGATGGCGACAGAATGTCCGGTTGTATTTCCAGAAGGTGTGGGTGTCGTTCCGTGGATGGTTCCGGGCGGCCGTGACATCGCAGTAGCAACCAGTGAATTAATGAAGAAATACAATCTTGCAATCTGGGCACATCACGGAATGTTTGCTTCGGGAGAAGATTTTGACCTGACATTTGGGTTAATGCACACCGCAGAGAAATCCGCAGAGATCCTTGTGAAAATGTTATCAATGCAGCCGAATAAGAGACAGACCATCACGCCGGATAATTTCCGTGGTCTTGCAAAAGATTTCAATGTGACACTGCCGGAAGAATTCTTATATGAAAAATAGAGTAAAAAATTAGAAACGTTTATTAAAAAATGCGTGATAAAATCACTTTTCATGACACTTACCGTGCGCAATGTCATGGAAGGTGATTTTTGCTTTTAAAAAAGAAATTTATGTGCTATAAAAGAAGGAGGCTTTGGCTGAAAACACATATAAAAAGCGAGGATGAAAATGAAACAAGACTATAAAAAAACAACATACGCCTGCTTTATCGGTTATATTGTCCAGGCGATCGTCAACAGCTTTGTTCCGCTGTTGTTCGTGACATTCCAGAAAACATACCAGATTCCGCTGACGAAGATCACACTGCTTATCACAATCAATTTTGTGATACAGCTTCTGATCGATCTGCTTTCGGCAGGGTTCATTGACAAAATCGGTTACCGGGCATCCGTGGTCATCGCCCACATCTGTGCGGCGGCAGGGCTGGTACTGCTCACGGTTTTGCCGGAACTTTTTGCAGATCCGTTTGTTGGCATTTTAATGTCGGTCATGATTTATGCAGTGGGCGGTGGATTGCTGGAGGTGCTGGTCAGTCCGATCATTGAGGCATGCCCGACGGATAATAAGGAAGCGGCTATGAGTCTTTTACATTCCTTTTACTGTTGGGGATGTACCGGTGTTGTTTTATTTTCCACGGTGTTTTTCGCACTGTTTGGAACGGAACACTGGAAAATCCTCACACTGTTGTGGGTGATCATTCCGGTCTGCAATATGATTTTATTCACAAAAGTGCCAATCTACAGTCTGCATGAAGAGGGCGAGAAGGGCATGACCATGGGAGAACTTTTCCGGGAAAAAGTATTCTGGTTTTTAATGATCATGATGGTGTGCTCCGGTGCATCCGAGCAGGCGGTGAGCCAGTGGGCATCAGCGTTTGCGGAGCAGGGACTTGGAATCACCAAAACGATCGGTGATCTGGTGGGACCGATGGCATTCTCTATTTTAATGGGAACTTCCCGCTTGATTTATGGAAAATATGGAGACAGATTCGATCTGGATCAGTTTATGAAATTAAGTACGCTGCTTTGCATTGGCTCTTATCTGCTGATCGCATTTGTGCCGGTTCCGGCGGTAGAACTTGTGGGCTGCGCAATCTGCGGCTTTTCAGTTGGAATTATGTGGCCGGGAACGTTTAGCAAAGCGTCCGCATCCTTAAAGCGGGGTGGTACAGTGCTTTTTGCACTGCTTGCGCTGGCAGGAGACCTCGGCTGTTCCGGTGGACCGACACTCGTGGGATTTGTTTCGAGTGCGTTTTCCAATAATCTGCGCGTGGGAATTGGAGCTTCGATTCTTTTCCCGCTTTTGCTGTTGGCGGGACTTGTGTTAGTTAGCAGCAAAAGGAACGAAAAATGCCAGATAATTTTTTAGACCTTTTTAGAAATCATTCCTTTTCATAAAGAAACGTGAAAGAAATATTAAGATTACATTAATCCCCTTTTTTTCTGAAAACAATATGGTACAATTTGCCATAGGTCAAAAAAGACAAGAAAAAAAAGGAGATCATGTAAGCATGGAAGACAACAATGTAAAGGAAAAAAAGCATTTCTTTCATAAAAAAGAAAAAAAGACAGAAGTGGCTGAAGTACCAAAGAAAAAGAAGAAAGTATGGCTGATCGTTTTAGTGATTGCAGCTATTGTAATTGTATTGATCGGCAGCGCTGTTAAAAATATGACTTCACAGATTGAGACAGCAGCGAATATGGTTGAGGTAGAACCGGTAGAGAAAAGGGATTTATCCGATTCAGTTTCTTTGAAGGGAACGATCGCAGGACAGAGCAAGACAAATGTCATGTCCCTTGCAGCAGCAGAGATCACAGCCGTGAACGTTCAGGTGGGTGACATTGTAAAAGAGGGTGATCCGCTTGTGACATTGGATCAGAAGGATATTGAAAAACAGATTAAGTATCCAAATTCAGCAAAGGACAAGCAGGGCA
>ERZ826613.3659-NODE-3659-length-12471-cov-4.984375_pt1 | contig 12471 bp, 12 predicted proteins | sample MGYA00519925_ERZ826613 | MGnify/ENA primary metagenome ERZ826613 (study PRJEB31778, sample SAMEA3449236) | human gut metagenome | biome: human gut; feature: human-associated habitat; material: faeces | place: United Kingdom | collected 2010/2012 ... | reverse complement strand
GGCCCACTTCAAGCAGGTGGGCGGCATTGAGATCATCGGTCTGGGCAGTGACTTCGACGGCATCGGCGGAAAGCTGGAAATGGACGACTGTTCCAAGCTCCCGCTGCTGGCCGACGCACTCCGCCGCGAGGGCTTCACCGAGGACGAGGTAGAGGCCATTTTCTACCGCAACGCCCGGCGGTTCTTCGAAGAAAACCTCTAAATAATGTATAAAACGACAGGGAGATTCCAAAATGGATAAAAACATGACGCTGGAAAAGCGTATTGCCGCCGAGCTGTATTCCTATCAGGGCAAGATGAGCGTCTTTGTGGACGATTTGCACGGCCACACGGTCGAAATCGGCGCTGACGAGGAATTTGAGACGGCTTCCACCATCAAGGCATATATCCTCGCAGCCCTGTATCTGCAGGCCAGCCGGGGCAAAGCCGGCCTCGAGGAAAAAATCACTTACAAGCCCGAGCACTTTGTGGACGGTTCCGGTATGCTCCGGGCGCTGGGCGTGGGCGCAAGTCTGAAAGTTAAAGACGCCGCCACCATGATGATCATCTGCTCCGACAACATCGCCACCAACATGGTCATCGACTATCTGGGGCTGGACACCATCAACGCCTGCATCCGGGAGATGGGCTTTGCCCACACCGTCCTGCACAACCCGCTCCACTTTGATATTTACAACGACCTCGGCACCACGACGCCCCGGGACTACGCCTCGCTGTTTGCGCAGGTGGCAAAGGGAACGCTCGTCAGCGCTGAGGCCAGCGCTGAGATGCTGGCCATCTTCCGTCAGCAGCACTACAATACCATGCTGACCCACGACTTTCCGCAGTTCTATCTCGACTGCGAGGAGACCGGCGAGCCGGAACTCATCTGGGTGGCCAGCAAGAGCGGCAGCATGAACGCCTGCCGCAATGACGGCGGCATCGTCCACACCCCCTACGGCGAGTATGTCATCGTCCTGATGAACAAGGACTTCCACGACATCATCGAGTACAATGACCATCCCTCCATGGTCTACGGCGCCCGGGTGTCCCGGATGATACTCGACCAGATTTTGGCCTGCGAGGGTGAGCTGTACAAGTAAAATCGTGGAAGAAATAGGAATATTAAGGGGAATCATAACAATGGGTATTCAAATCAGCCTGCCGATGATGGCATTTCTGGTGTTCATGACCGGCTTTGCGGGCTTTATCGATTCGGCAGCGGGCGGCGGCGGACTCATCAGCCTGCCGGCCTATCTCTTCGCGGGCCTGCCGCCTCACTATACTTACGCCACCAACAAATTCAGCGCCGCCTGCGGCACGACGTTCGCCACGGCCAGCTTCTTCAAGAACGGCGCGATGAACATCAAGGTGGGCATCCTCGCCGCCATCGGAAGCTTTGCGGGCAGTGCCTTGGGCGCACACATCGTCCTGATGCTCAGCGATGAGGTGCTGCAGATGATGATGTTCATCATCCTGCCCATCGCGGCAGTCGTCATCCTGTGGCGTCGCAACCTCCCGGACGAGAACCGGGACGACGGCACCCTGAATTTGAAAAAGGCCCTGCTGGCCCTGGGTATCGGCCTCGGCATCGGTCTGTACGACGGCATGGTGGGGCCAGGCACCGGGACCTTTGCCATCATCGCTTTCACCAGCCTGATGGGCTTTGACCTGCGCACCGCCAACGGCAACGCCAAGGTGCTCAACCTCGCCAGCAACTACGCCAGCCTCTTCACCTATCTGAGCAGCGGGCTGGTGGTCTTTCCGGTGGGCATCCCCTGCGCCATCAGCAACATCGTCGGCAACATCATCGGCTCCCACTTCGCCCTGAGAAAGGGCGCAAAGTTCATCCGCCCCATGATGCTCGTGGTGCTGGTGCTTTTGCTGGGCAAGCTCATCACGGATATGCTGTAAGTAAAAACGAAAAGAGGCTGCCGTGCAGATGCACAGCAGCCTCTTCCTATATACTCTTAGTCGATGACCAGCCCGTTATCGAAGAAGGCCAGACCAAACGCACCGGGACCGGCGTGGGTGCCGATGACGCAGCCGATCTGGCGCACCAGCGGCTCGGGAAGGCCGAGATTGTCCACCAGATAGGTCTGGATGGGGTTCACCTCGCGGGGGCTGATGGTGTAACCGGCCAGAGAGGGAAAACGGGGATTGACGCCGCCCAGCTCCTCTATCTTCTTGAAGAGGGCGACGTATGCGCCGGGCAGACCCCGGGCCTTGCCGGCCATGGCGACTTTGCCCTCCTTGATGGTGATGAGGGGCTTAATGCCCAGCATCCCGCCAGCCACGGCGACGGCGGCGGGCAGACGGCCGCCCTTGCGCAGATACTTCAGGTCGTCGATGGCGGCAACGAGGTGCAGGTGCTCCTTGGCGTGCTCGAGGGTGGCGGCGATCTGGACGGCAGACTTGCCTTCATCCCGCAGGTGTGCGGCCAGACGCACCAGCAGACCCTCGCCGAGGCAGACATTGGTGCTGTCCACGAAGAGGACGTTGTCCACGTTGGCCAGGTCTGCGGCCAGCTTCGCACACTGATAGGTGCCGGACAGCTCATGGGACAGGAAGATGCCCACGACCTCGTCTCCGGCGGCAGCGGCCTCGGCGTAGAACTTTTCGAACAGCTCAGGGCTGGGCTGGCTGGTGGTGGGCAGCTTTTTGCAGCCGGCCATGTGCTCGTAGTACTCGCTGGGAGTCAGGTCCACGCCGTCCCGGATGACGGTGCCGTCCTCGAGGGTGACGTTGAGGGGGATGACGTCCACACCCAGCTGCGCGGCCTCGGCGGGCAGGATGTCGGATGCGGAATCGGTAAGAATGCGTATCATATAGTTCGTACCTCCATGGGTGCGTTCATCGTGTGTCTTTGGTAAAACGACAAATCTATAAAAAAGTCGTACAAAGTATACCAGAACGCCGGGCGGAATGTCAATCTTTTGAGTAAAATTTCTTCGAATGAACGAAGAACTGCTTGCAAAACGGGGCGGCAGTATGGTACAATGTCCGCCGACAGGAGGGTGCGCCGTGAAAAGACTGATAAGGGAAACGGAAAAGCCGTCTTTTCCGGCCCAGTGCCGGGTCCTGGCCGAGGCGGCAGTGCTCTGGGCGCTGCTGGCGGCGGGAGCACAGCTGCTGCTCCCGGCGGAAAAGACGGCTCTGCCCGAGGGCGCGGCCCTCGCGTGGGCTGCGCTGCGCATCTGCCTTGTGACCCCTCTAGCAGAAGAGCTTGCCTTTCGGGGCGGGGCGCTCTATCTTTTGCAGCCGCTGGGCGGCGCGGGGGCTGTGGTAGTGCAGGCGGTGATTTTTGCGGCTCTGCACGGCAGCTGGACGGCCCGGGCTTATGCGCTGGGCATGGGGCTCATCTTCGGCTGGGCGGCCCGGAAAGCGAAGAGCGTATGGCCCGGCAGCGCGTTACATATTATAAATAACTGCCTCGTGTTTGCCGCACGGCTGGCAGAAAGGGGAATGGGATGACCGATTTTGAGCTGATGGGTGCGGCGCTGGAAGAGGCCCGGAAGGCCGCTGCGCTGGGCGAAGTGCCGGTGGGCGCGGTAGTGGCGAAGGACGGAGAGATCATCTCTGCCGCCCACAACACCCGCGAGACGGAGAAAAACGCCCTCCACCACGCTGAGCTGCTGGCCATCGACGCGGCCTGCAAAAAGCTGGGCGGCTGGCGGCTGTGGCAGTGTGAGCTGTTCGTGACGCTGGAACCCTGCCCCATGTGCAGCGGCGCCATCATCAACAGCCGCATCAAGCGGGTGGTGTACGGTGCCGCCGACGTCAAGGCGGGCTGCTGCGGCTCGGTGACAGACCTCTTCGCCCAGCCCTTCAACCATCACCCCGTCATCGAGAAGGGACTGCGAGCCGATGAGGCACAGCAGCTTTTGCAGGAATTTTTCGTTTCACTGCGGGCCAGGCGGGCCGCAAAGCCCCGCTGGAAGCCGCCCGTGAACCCCTGAATCTGTGAAAAAAGTGGGAACTGCGTGAAAAAATCACCGGTGACCACTTTATTTTTTCGCCCGATTGTGCTATATTATTCAATGGAAACTTGTCGAAACCACACAAATGCCGCCGGGCGCGCCGCAGAGCCGGACTAGACCGGAAAAAGTGAGCAGAGCGCAGCTCCGGCGGGGTGGGGGAAGCTGTTTCCTTTCCCGCCGCAGAGGCTTTGACACGAAGAGGCGCTGCGGCCGAAAATAGTGGACAGGAGGGTTTGACTCTTGTACAACGACGAATTTGAGCTGACATTTGACCTTGCAGACTCCGGGCCGAAGACAGAACAGCGCAGGCCGACCCTGCCCGAACCGGAAGAAGCGGCTGTGGCCGCACCGCCGGTGCAGGAAACGAGGGAAACGCCGGTCAGCGCTGCGCCGGAGAACACACCGGCACCGGAACGCGAGCCGGAACCTGCGGCAGAGCCCCGGAGCACTGCCCCGGCGGCGAAGGACCGCACCGTCCTCATCTCGGGCGGCGACCGGGGCATCGGCGCAGCAGCAGCCCGCGCATTCTATGCGGCGGGCTATCGGGTGGCAGTGTTCTACCACACCAACGCCGAGGCCGCCGCAGCCCTGCAAAAAGAGCTGCCGGGCGTACTGGCCGTCCAGTGTGACGTGGCCAGCCGGGCCAGCTGTGAGCTGGCCTTCCGCGCCGCCGAGCAGGCGCTGGGCCATCTGGATGTGCTGGTGAGCAACGCGGGCATCGCCCAGCAGAAGCTGTTCACCGACATCACGCCGGAAGAGTGGCAGCGGATGCTGGACGTCAACCTGACCGGTGCGTTCAACCTCTGCCAGCTGGCCCTGCCCGGGATGATACGCCGCAAAGCGGGCCGTATCCTCACCGTGAGCAGCATGTGGGGCCAGACCGGCGGCAGCTGCGAGGTACACTATTCCGCCGCCAAAGCGGGCCTCATCGGCCTGACCAAGGCACTGGCAAAAGAAGAAGGTCCCAGCGGCATCACCGTGAACTGCGTGGCCCCCGGCGTCATCGACACCGATATGATGGCTTCGTTCACTGCTGAGGACAAAGCGGCATTGGCCGAAGAGACCCCTGTGGGCCGTCTCGGCACCGCCGAAGAGGTGGCAAAGCTTCTGCTGTACCTCGCCGGAGAAGACGCCGGCTACATCACCGGCCAGGTGTTCGGCGTCAACGGAGGTCTTGTGATTTAAGAAGCAAGACCGAAACTATGAGACAAGTTCACTTGCGGGGCGCTTCCCCCACAGTGAGAAGGAGAGAGCGAAATGGGCATGACTTTGAAGGAACTGTTGACGAAAGGCGAAGGCACCCTGTCGGCACAGGAGGCCAAAACTTTGGCTGCACAGTGCAGGATGGATGTGGAAACGCTCTATACGCTCCTTGAAGAGCGCGGCATCAAGATCATCGAGGATGAGGCCGACGCCGATGTGAATCTGGACGTGGACAGCATCATCGCCGAGGTGGAGAACGCCGAGAACAACAGCGACGAGCTGGGTCTGGGCGGCGACGACGAGGAAGAGGCCGCCGAGGAGAACCCTGCCGACCTGAAGGCTGCGATGGATGAGCTGCTGGACGACCCCGTCAAGAACTACCTCAAGCAGATCGGCCAGATCCCGCTGCTGAGCGCGGAGCAGGAAGTGGACCTGAGCAAGCGCATCCACGCCGGTGCCGAGGCTGCCCACATCCTGCAGGCCGACCGCCAGAAGTACGGTGCGACCGAGTACATCAAGAAGAACAGCGCCCGCTTCTCGTTCGAGGAGGATGAGAACAGCCGCAGCTACACCGAGGACATCGACGAAGAGGGCAGTGAGAAGCCCAGCGAGGACGCCGAGGAAAAGGCCGCTGAGGAAGAGGCCATGGAGGCTGTGGAGAACGGTCCCCTGACCGAGGAGCGCCGTCAGGAGCTGCTGAAGATCCGCCGCGACGGCCTGAACGCCCGCCGCAGCCTGAGCGAAGCGAACCTCCGTCTGGTGGTCTCCATCGCCAAGAAACATGTGGGCCACAATCTGGCCTTCCTCGACCTCATCCAGGAGGGCAACATCGGCCTCATCAAGGCGGCTGAGAAGTTCGACTGCGACCGCGGCTTCCGCTTCTCCACCTATGCGACCTGGTGGATCCGTCAGGCCATCACCCGCGCCATCGCCGACCAGGCCCGTACCATCCGTATCCCGGTGCATATGGTCGAGACCATCAACAAGCTCGTCCGCGTGCAGCGCCAGCTCCTTCAGGACCTGGGTCGCGACCCGACCCCTGAGGAGATCGGTGCCGAGATGGACATGAGCGCCGACCGCGTCCGCGAGATCCAGAAGATTTCGCAGGAGCCCGTGTCGCTCGAGACCCCCATCGGCGAGGAAGAGGATTCCCAGCTGGGCGACTTCATCGAGGACTCCCAGGCTATCGTTCCGCCCGATGCCGCCAGCTTCTCCATGCTGCAGGAGCAGCTCACCCAGGTGCTCGACTCGCTTGCCGATCGTGAGCGCAAGGTTATCGAGCTGCGCTTTGGCCTTGTCGACGGGCATCCCCGCACGCTCGAGGAAGTCGGCCGCGAGTTTGGCGTCACGCGCGAGCGTATCCGCCAGATCGAGTCCAAGACCTTGGCCAAGCTCCGCCACCCGAGCCGCAGCAGCAAGCTCAAAGACTATATCGAAAGCTAGTCAAGCAAGAAGCGCCCTCAAGCACATCCGCTTGGGGGCGCTTTCATGTGGTCATTGGGGACGTCCCCAATGACTAGGTCGGAAAAAATCTCAAAAAAGTTCTTGCCCTAAGCTGATTCGTCCGTATAATAAACTTCGTTGCTTGAGAGCACGCACCTATTCCTCGGTAGCTCAATGGTAGAGCACGCGGCTGTTAACCGCGCTGTTGTAGGTTCGAGTCCTACCCGGGGAGCCAGGTTGTAAAACCCGTCGCTTATGCGGCGGGTTTTTTCATGCCGCGACCACTTGACTCGAACGTTGCCATATCAACATTTCGTGTCGAGGATGTAATCCCGCGACCCACCACCTCAACATGGCGCGGTCGTTGTAGAATATTCCAATGATTGCTCCCACGACATGGTGCCGCGAGCACCAGATAAGGAGATTCTTGTGTCTGAGACCATTAACGGCAGCCTGAGCGTCTCGAACGACGTTATTGCCGATATTGCCGGTTATGCCGCGATGACGTGCTATGGCGTCGTCGGTATGGCTGAGCAGCTCCAAGGCGCCGAGAGCGTGCGCCTGCTTGCCGGTCAGCGCCTCCGCAAGGGCGTGCTTGTCTCCGCCGACGAGAACGGCCTTACGGTCGATCTTCACGTCGTGCTCGAGAACGGCGTCAACATGAAGTCCGTCTGCCACAATCTTTCGAGCTCCGTTGCCTTCACCCTGCAGGAGATCGCCCAGATCGATCCCGCCAGCCTTAAGATCGGCATTCACATCGACGCGCTCAAGAGCCGTCTGAACTAGCATCCGAAAACGGAGATTCAAATACCCATGATTGCAAAGACCATTCGCACCTGTTTTCCGATCGCTGCGGCTGCTGTTTCCGACAAGGCCGAGGAGATCAACAAGCTCAATGTCTTCCCCGTACCCGACGGCGACACCGGTACCAACATGTCGCTCACGCTCGCCTCGGTGACCAAGGAGCTTTCCGCCCTTCCCGCCGATGCCGATATGGAGGCCATCGCCGGCGCCATCACCCACGGCTCCCTGATGGGTGCCCGCGGCAACTCCGGCGTCATCACCTCTCAGATCCTGCGCGGCGTGGCCGAGGGTCTCGTCTCTGCTGATGAGCCCATCACGTCCGCCAACATCGCCTATGCGTTCCGCCGCGCCGTCAAGGTCGCCTTCCAGGCCGTCCGTAAGCCCATCGAGGGCACGATTCTCACGGTGCTGCGCGATGTCTCGACCAAGGCCGACGAGTGCGAAAAGAAGAAGTTCTCGGCCGAGGACGCGCTCGATGCCATCGTCGTCGAGGCCTACCAGTCCGTCGCTCGCACGCCCGACCTGCTGCCCGTCCTCAAGGAGAACGGCGTGGTCGACTCCGGCGCCTTTGGCTTTGCTATTTTCCTTGAGAACTTTGTTGCCGCCGCTCTTGGCCGCAGCACCGTGGTCGAGGATTTCTCCGCCACGTTTGATTCCGCTGGCTCTGCCCGCGACGCGGCCCTCAATCGCGTTGAGATCGAGGCCAACGACGACTGGGAGGGCTCGGAGTTCCGCTACTGCAACGAGTTCCTGTTTAAGGCCGACGCCCCGTTTGACGAGGACGAGTGCCTTAAGTTCCTGGGTTCCATGGGCGACTGCGAGCTACTCGTGGGCGCCTATCCCGACTACAAGATCCATGTGCACTCCAACACCCCCAACCTGGTGCTCGAGCACATGCTGCAGCTCGGTCAGATCTATGAGGTCTTTATCCACAACATGGAGATGGAGGCCCACGACCGTACCGCCAAGATTCACGAGGACCAGGAAAAGGCCTCCGAGCCCGCCAAGGCGCTGGGCTTTGTCGCCGTTGCCGCCGGTTCCGGCGAGGCCGACATCCTCAAGTCCCTCGGCGTCGACGTGATCGTGTCGGGTGGTCAGACCATGAACCCCTCGACCGCCGACCTGCTGGGCGCCGTTGACCAGGTCAACGCGACCTCGGTCATCATCCTGCCCAATAACGGCAACATCCGCATGGCTGCCGAGGCCGCAGCCTCTGCCTGCACCGATAAAAAGGTTGCAGTCGTACCCACCAAGACCGTCCCGCAGGCCTTCTCTGCGCTGTTCGCGGTCCTGCCCGATTCCGAGCTCGAGGATGCTGTTGCCGCTATGGTCGACGCCATCAGCGAGGTCCGCGATGGCGAGGTCACCCGCGCCGTGCGCGACTCCAGTGCCTCCGACGGCTCGCCGATTCACTCCGGTGACGTCATGGGCATCATTGCCGGCTCCATCGATGTGGTCGGCTCTGACGTGAAGCAGGTCACGCTCGATTGCATCAACCGTATGCAGGAGGAAGAGGAGGGCGACGCGCTGACGATTCTGGCCGGCGAGGAACTGTCCGATGAGGCCTTCCAGGAGATCGTCGACGCCATTGAGGAGGCTCAGCCCGATCTGGAGGTCGACGCCCATCGTGGCGAGCAGCCGCTCTATCCCGTGATCTTCTCGATCGAGTAGGCAACTGCCCATGTCCGAGCTGTGCTCCGTGCCGCGCGTCTCGGAGCGCTTTGCCCAGAGCAATGCGCTCGACGAGGATATCGCGCGACTCAAATATGTTTCGGGTAAACGTGAGGAGGCCCTTCGCCGTCTGGGAATTCGGACGGTGGGGGACCTCCTTCTCCATATCCCTCATCGATACCTCGACTTTACCCGCTCGTGGTCCATCGAGATGGCGCCCATCGGCACCGTTTGCACGATTGTCGCCACGGTCGACCGTATCGTCCAAAAGCAGCCGCGTCCGCGCATGCAGGTTACCGAAGTCTCACTCGTTGACGAGACGGGTGTGCTTCAGGTCGCCTTTTTCCGCCAGCCCTGGATTGCCCAGCAGCTTAAGCAGGGCGACCGCCTGGCCGTGATGGGCAAGGTCGAGTTTGCCTACGGCTTTAAGCAGATGGCCTCGCCGCACTTTGAAAAGCTCGAGGAAGGGCGTGCCGCGGGCACTATCCTGCCGGTCCATTACGTGAGTGATGGCGTGAGCCAGGCGTGGATGCGCCGCATCGTAAGCGGCGCGCTCGAGGTCGTCGGCAATCCCTTTGATCCCATTCCGGCACCGCTGCGCGTTAAGCGTCGCCTGATGAGCAATGCCCGCGCGCTGCGCTCAATCCATTTTCCATCGAGTATGGCCGAGCGCGATATCGCGCGCGCACGGCTTGCCTACGAGGAGTGCCTCTACCTGCAGCTGGCGCTGCGCCTGCGCAACGACGGCGGCCTGGTCGATGTGGTGCCCTATGCCCACACCGCGGGCGAGCACCTGGCCGTGCTCAAGCAAGCCCTGCCGTTTTCGCTGAGCGACGAGCAGGAGGCCGCGTTCCAAGATATCCTGCGCGATATGTGCGATGGCGGGCGCGTGATGAACCGTCTGCTGCTGGGCGATGTCGGTACCGGTAAGACCGCCGTTGCCGCCTGCGCGCTGGCTGTGGCTGCCGATAGCGGCACGCAGGCCTGCGTTATGGCGCCCACGGGCGTGCTGGCGCGCCAATATGCCGATAAGACCGGCCCTCTGCTCTCCCAGGCCGGCATGTCCTGGGCACTTCTGACGGGTGCCACGCCGGCCGCAGAGCGCGAGCGCATCCATGCACAGCTGGAATCGGGCGAGCTTAACGTGCTCTTTGGCACCCACGCGGTTCTTTCGGATAACGTTGCGTTCAAGCATCTGTCGCTCGTGGTCATCGATGAACAGCACCGGTTTGGCGTCGGCCAACGCAACGCCCTGCGCGCGAAGGGACCGGGTGCCGATCTGCTCGTTATGACGGCGACGCCCATCCCGCGTACGCTGGCGCTTTCGGTCTACGGCGATCTGGACACGAGCATCATTCGCCATCGGCCCGTCCCTGGTGCTGGCGTGACGACACGCGTGCTCACCGAGTCGAGCCGTGACCTCGCCTATGGCGCCATCCGCGAGGCGCATGAAAAGGGTCAGCAGGCCTACGTGATTTGTCCGCTCGTGGAGCCGAGTGACTCGGCCGATGAGCTGGAAGACGTGCCCGGTATCGCCCGCGACGACGAGGGCCGCGTGACGGTCCCCGTGCCACTGCACGATACGGCAACCGAGCTCGACCGCCTGCGTCTGGCGTTGCCGGGTCTTGCCATCGAGCGCCTTCACGGCCGTATGCCAGCGGGGGAGAAGGATCGGGTCATCGATGCCTTCAAGCGTGGCGAGATCGACGTGCTCGTCTCGACTACGGTGGTCGAGGTGGGCGTCGACGTGCCTAACGCCACCGTTATGGTCATCGAGAACGGTGAGCGCTTTGGCTTGGCGGCCTTGCACCAGCTGCGCGGTCGCGTGGGCCGCGGCAGCGTGTCGGGCACCTGCCTGGTTATGACGCACTCCAAGGGCAACGGCGGCGCATCGGCGGCGCAAGACCGTCTCCAGTCGCTCGAAAAGACCTCGGACGGCTTTACGCTCGCCCAAATGGACCTGCGTTTGCGCCACGAGGGCGAAATCCTGGGGTACCGCCAGCATGGTGGTGTGACCCTGCGCTTTGTCGACCTGGATGCCGACGAGGAGCTGATCGAGTGGGCCCATTTGGACGCGGTCGAGCTCTTGCGGTATGCTTGCACCCTTGACTCCGTGGCGACGCGCCCTCTGCGCGATGCGGTCGCCATGCGATATCGACATATTTTTAAGGAGGTCAGCGGAGGATGAGAATCATCGGCGGCGAATGGCGCGGTCGTAAGATCGAGGAGCCCCGTGGTCGCGATGTCACCCGCCCCACGACTGATCGCGTGCGCGAGTCGTGCGCATCTATGGTCATGTCGGCATTCGACTTCGATCTGGACGAGGTCCGCGTGCTGGACGCCTTTGGCGGCTCCGGTGCCTTAGGGTTAGAGATGCTCTCTCGTGGGGCCCGCTCGCTCACGACGTTTGAGATCGATCGCAACGCCGCGCGGCTCATTACCAAGAATATCGAGTCGCTGTGCCGCGACCGCTCGCGCTGGCGCGTCGTTACCGGCGATGTGCTGGCGAGCGTCTCGCGCGGCCGCGTGTCGGGTGGTCCTTTTAATCTGGTCCTGCTCGATCCGCCCTATGCGTTTGGCGCCGAGCCGGTCGAGGAGCTGCTGCAAAATCTTTCCCAGCAGGGACTGCTGGCGCCCGGGGCCTTTGCCCTGTTTGAGCATGCTGCAGCCGATGCGGGCGCTCATCCGGCTGGTTTTGAGACCGTGCGAGAGAAGCGCTACGGCATTACCTCGGTTGACTTGCTACACTGGGTGGCCGAGGACGAGAACGACCATGCTGTCGAGAACGAAAATGACGAGGCAGTATCCCCGGAGGACGCCCATGAGTGACACTATTAATCGCGTGATCGTCCCGGGCACCTTCGATCCCATCACGTTTGGCCATATCGATGTGATCCGCCGCGCCCGCCGCATCTTTCCCAGCGTGATCGTCGCTGTTGCCGAGTCGCAGGGTAAAAACGGTGTGGGCACCACGTTTATGCTCGATGAGCGCGTGGCGCTGGCCCGCGAGGCGCTCGGTGATATCGACGGCGTCGAGGTCCTGCCCTTTACCGGCCTCTTGGTCGACTTCGCTCGTGAGCAGGGGGCGGGGGCCGTGGTCAAGGGTCTGCGCGCCATGACCGACTTTGAGTATGAGCTGCAGCAGGCCGACCTTAACTATCGCCTGGATAGCGAGCTGGAGTCCATCTTTGTCATGAGTGCGCCGCAGTACGGCTATATCTCGAGCTCGGTCGTTCGCCAGATCGCCTCGCTCGGCAGCGATGTATCGACGTTTGTCCCGTCCAACGTGGTCGAAGCGCTCAAACATCGCTTTTCGTGACGTTTCTTATTGCCTGGTGGCATGTGGTAAACTAGCACGATGATATGTTACCTATGAAAGGAGACCGGATGC
>ERZ826613.3648-NODE-3648-length-12495-cov-3.294293_pt1 | contig 12495 bp, 12 predicted proteins | sample MGYA00519925_ERZ826613 | MGnify/ENA primary metagenome ERZ826613 (study PRJEB31778, sample SAMEA3449236) | human gut metagenome | biome: human gut; feature: human-associated habitat; material: faeces | place: United Kingdom | collected 2010/2012 ... | reverse complement strand
GATGATAATCCCACGATATGCGAATATTGGGTAGGATTGTGGGAGTGCGTAGCACAGAACAATCCGTAGGTATCAAAGTCGGGGGCTTTTGACCCCGACATCATTCACAGTAATAAGCAGTTTTTAAAATGTAGTATAAGTGGAGAATATATGGAACAGATATATGTGCAGACAGAAGATTTAAGTGTAGGATATCATGGGAAAGTACTGTTATCGGATATAGCCATGAAGGTAAAACCAGGCGAGATTCTTGTACTTATAGGACCTAATGGGGCTGGTAAATCAACTATACTTAAGAACATAATAAGAGAATTGCATCCAATAGGAGGAAATATATACATAAAGGGCAGAAGGACTGACGAGTTTACAGGAAAGGAATATGCTAAAACTATGTCTGTTGTCCTTACTGAAAAGATAAAGACAGAGATGATGACATGCCGTGATGTCGTTGCTATGGGAAGATATCCTTATACGAACTATTTCGGAAAGCTGACAAACGAAGACGAAGAGATAGTGACAGAATCCTTAAGAAAGGTTTCGGCGACTGATATAGAGAATAAAGATTTTTCACAGATAAGTGATGGCCAGCGCCAGCGTATTATGCTTGCAAGAGCGATATGCCAGAAACCAGAGATTATTGTTTTAGATGAGCCGACGTCTTTTCTTGATATAAGACATAAGATAGAGCTTCTTGATATATTACAGGAGATGGCAGTAAGAGATAAAGTTGCAGTTATAGTATCCTTACATGAGATAGAGCTTGCAGCAAAGGTGGCTGATTACGTTATGTGTATCGGTACAGACAAAACAATAGAATTCGGAAGACCTGAAAGCATATTTACAGATGAGCGGATAAGCAGGCTTTATGGACTTACACAGGGAACATATAACAGCCTTTATGGAAGTGCAGAGTTAAAGAGACCACAGGGTAAGGCACATGTGTTTGTTGTTGGTGGTGCAGGGACAGGTGTATTCACATACAGAGAGCTTCAGAGGGCAGGGATAGCATTTTTAGCAGGAATACTATATGAAAATGATTGCGAATATCCTATTGCAAAGTCGCTTGCCAAAGATGTGATTGTTAACAGGATGTTTGAACCGATAGATGAAGAAACATATAAAAAAGCATGTGCAGGAATAGATGAAACAGACTATGTTATAGATACAGGATGTCAGGTTGGTGCTATGAATAAAAGATTAAAAGATCTGATAGAATATGCAAAAAAACAGGGAAAGAAAGTGCTTGTAAAGCCAGACAGAGAAGCACTTAGGCAGCTTGTATAAAATAAATATCAAGTACCAACAGAAGAAACTATAAAACAAATATCACGTAACAACATAAGAAGCTATAACATAAATATCATGTAATACCCGAAGGAATTAAGGAGAAGATTATATATGAAACCTATGGATATTGAAAAACAGTCATTTGCTATAATAGAAAGTGAACTTACTACTGATATACCACATATATATAAACCGATAGTCAAAAGAGTCATACATACCACAGCAGATTTTTCATATGAGACAAGTATGACATTTTCTGATGGAGTAGTTAACAAAGCACTTGATGCCATACGTTCAGGAGTGGATATTGTTACGGATACCAATATGGCAAAATCAGGAATAAGCCATAAGATGGCTGAAAAGTTCGGATGTCTGCTTAACTGTTATATGGCAGATGAAGATGTGGCATGTGAGGCTGCTAAAAGGGAAGTAACGCGGGCAGCTGTCAGCGTTGAAAAAGCGGCAGAACGTAATGCAGGATGTATTATGGTTGTTGGCAATGCACCTACTGCACTTATGAGAATAAGAGAATTATATGATGCAGGAAAATTCTGTCCGTCACTTGTTATTGGAGTACCAGTTGGCTTTGTTAATGTAGTTGAAGCCAAAGAAGATATTATAAACAGCAGTATGCCATATATAGTAGCACGTGGAAGAAAAGGCGGAAGTAATGTTGCAGCGGCTGTTATGAATGCATTGTTTTATATGGCAGCAGATGATGATAAAGAGTGGCGCAGATGTTAGAACGATACGTATATAAAAACCAACAGAAAATGAGATGTGGATATACTACTGGTACATGTGCCTGTGCTGCGGCAAAGGCAGCTGCACAGATGCTGTTATCAGGAAGAAAAACAGACAAAGTTAAAGTTATGACACCATCAGGAGTCAGTCTTTTACTGGATGTTGAAGATATATCAATGAAGGATACGCAAGTATCATGTGCGATAAGAAAAGACAGTGGTGATGACCCTGATGTGACGAATGGGATATACGTGTATGCCAAAGTATCGTATGCAGAAGCATATTATGATAAAGGACAGAATGAACAAAAAAACGATAAGCGTATAATAGTTGATGGTGGTAAAGGTGTCGGACGTATTACTAAAAAAGGTTTATCAAGACCTGTAGGTGCAGCAGCTATCAATCCAGTGCCTTTAAAGATGATAGAAGCAGGTGTGATGGAGGCAGCAGAGGATTACTGCTATGATGGCGGTCTTCTTGTGGTTATTTCAGTTCCGGATGGTGAAGAGATAGCAAAGAAAACTTTTAATCCTAACCTTGGCATAACAGGCGGCATATCTATACTCGGAACAACAGGAATAGTAGAGCCTATGAGCGAACAGGCACTTATAGATACAATCCGTACAGAGGTCAGTATGCATGTTGCAGAAGGTGAGAAAATGCTGCTGGCAGCACCTGGTAATTATGGACAGGATTTTTTACTCAATACTCTTAATATAGAACTGAAAAGAAGTATCAAATGCAGCAACTATATAGGAGATACTATAGATATTGTGTGTGCTTCGGGAGCAGAAGGCATGCTTCTTGTGGGACACATAGGAAAGCTTGTAAAGCTTGGAGCAGGGATTATGAATACACATTCAAGGATTGCAGATGGACGTATGGAGGTGCTTACTACGTGTGCAGTGCAGGCAGGGGCAAAACCTGATGTGCTAAGGCAGCTTCCAGGGTGCGTTACAACAGATGCAGCACTTGAAATATTGAAAAAATCAGACATGCTTGAAGCGGTAATGGAACAGCTTATGATACGTATTGAAAATGTACTCGAAAGAAGGAGTGCAGGCAGTATAAAGATTGCTGCCATAGTGTTTTCCAATGAATATGGAATACTTGGTAAAACTAAGCTGGCAGATGAGCTGTTGGAAAAGATAAAAGCTTAAGTATAAGAAGTATATAGAAGAATGGAGATTTATATGGTTAAGATTGTTGGAGCAGGACCAGGTGCAAAGGATCTTATAACTGTGCGTGGGATGAAGCTTTTAAATGAAGCAGATGTTATTATATATGCAGGTTCACTTGTCAATGAAGAATTGCTTGAGTATGCAAAAGAAGCCTGTGAGATATATAATAGTGCATATATGAATCTGGATGAAGTTATAGATGTGATAGTTAAGGCTGAAAATGAGGGTAAAAAGGTTGTACGTCTGCATACGGGTGACCCTTCATTATATGGGGCTATACGTGAGCAGATAGAAGAGCTTGCAAAGCATGGAATAGCCTGCGAAGTATGTCCGGGAGTTAGCAGTTTCCTTGCAGCGGCAGCAGCTGTGCAGTGTGAATATACAGTTCCAGCAGTATCACAGTCAGTTATTATCACAAGAATGCCAGGAAGAACGCCAGTACCAGACAATGAGGATATAGGCAGACTTGCAAAGCACAAAACATCTATGGTTATCTTCCTTAGTTCATCCCATCTTAAAGAACTCACAGAAAAGCTGTATGAAGGTGCATATACACCAGATACTCCATGTGCATTGGTGTATAAGGCAAGCTGGAAGGATGAAAAATGTATACGGACAACGCTTGATAAACTCGCAGAAACGGCAGAAAAAGAGGGCATAACAAAGACAGCTCTTGTTATGGTAGGAGATTTCCTTGGCGATAAATATGCATTTTCAAAACTATATGATAAGGATTTTAAGACGGAGTATCGAAGATAAGAATGAGAACTATCATTATTACATTTACGCATGATGGCATGAAGGTGGCAAAAAAAGCTGCACAGAGTATGAAGGATGATATGAATGTTGATATATACTGCCACTCAAGATGTGCAGATAATTATGATAACGTCATATCATTTGATTCGGTTGGAAGAGTTATACGTGAGCAGTTTATGAATTGTGACAGAATACTGTTTATATGTGCAGCCGCTATTGCGGTAAGAACTCTTGCACCATACATAAAGAGTAAGGTTACGGATCCGGCAGTATTAGTTGCTGATGAACAGGGAAGATTCCTTATATCTCTTCTTTCGGGGCATCTTGGAGGTGCAAATGAATGGTGCAGCCAGTTATCATGTAAAATAGGTGCAGTGCCAGTTATTACAACAGCTACGGATGCAAGAGGTGTCTTTGCAGTTGATATATTTGCCAAGGAGAACAATATGCGTATACTCAATCCTGTTATGATTCAGGATATATCAGGCAGAGTGCTGAATGGTGAACCTGTCGGAATAGCAGGTGATAAAGCATATAAAAAGCTGTTAAAAAAAACTGTTAAAAAGTGGAATGGGCAGCTTACAATGTTTGGAGAGGAAGCATATGGAACGGGATATGAAACAGACTATGAAGCAGCATATGAAACAGCCGGACAAAGCAGTATAGATAAATATGAAAGTGGAATACAGATTATAACAAGTCCGTCTGACCATATGATATTCAGGCGTACATTAAAGCTTGTGCCTATGGATCTTTTCGTAGGAATAGGCTGTAAAAGAGGAAAAACAAGCGGGCAGATAAGAAAAGCAGTAAGCAGTACATGTGATAAGAATGACCTGCTTATGGAAAGAATAGCGGCAGTTGTTTCTGTTGACAGAAAAGCTGACGAACAGGGGATAATAGATTTTGCACGGGAACTGAAAGTACCATATAAAACATATTCAGCACAATATCTTAACACTATCAGAGGTGAATTCACTGCATCAGGCTTTGTTAAGGATAAAGTTGGAGTTGATAATGTGTGTGAGAGAAGTGCATGTGCAGCCTCAAAAGATAAAAGATGTATTGTAAAAAAAACAGTCTGTGACGGAGTGACAGTGGCAATATATGCATAGAATGATAATTATGTAAAAAAAGGAGGTATGTATGCTTAAGATAGTTGGGTTTGGAAGCGGGGCTAAAGATAATATGACACTAGAAGCATTTGCAGCTATTTCTGATGCCAGGCTTATAGTTGGATATAAGACATACGTTAACATATTAAAACAGTATTTTCCTGAAAAAGAGTATTATTCTACAGATATGATGCAGGAAAAAGAGAGGTGCCAGTACGCTATAGATAAGGCAGAGGAAGGCCTGGAGGTAGTACTTGTATGTAGTGGTGACAGCGGGATATATGGCATGGCAGGTCTTGTATATGAGCTTGCTCAAAAAAGAGTACAGATAAAGGTTATCTCAGGTGTGACAGCAGCAAGCAGTGGTGCAGCTATTCTTGGAGCTCCGTTATCACATGACTTTGCTGTTATAAGCTTAAGTGACTGCATGACACCATGGGAGCTTATAAAGAAAAGAGTGAGGGCTGCTGCAGACAGTGATATGGTAATGTGCATATATAATCCGTCCAGCCGAAGAAGAGCTGGATATCTTAAAGAGGCATGTGAGATCGTGTCAGAGATACAATCACCGGATACAATATGCGGATATGTTAAAAACATAGGCAGGGATAATGAAAAGGCAGAGATACTTACGCTTAAAGAACTGGCAGAATGTGATGTTGATATGTTTACAACTGTATATATAGGAAACAGCCATACTAAGGTTATAGATGGTAGGATGGTCACACCAAGAGGGTACAAGGTTATATGATGAAAAATGTTACTGTTATGCTTTTTGCAGGCACGACAGAGGGAAGAAGACTGTGCGGATATCTGGCAGAAAAAAGTGATACAGGGTTTATCACGCATGTATATGTGACGACAGAATATGGAAAAGAGATTATTTTAGAGCTATCAGAAAATATATATAAAGAAAAGCTTCACATACATGTAGGCAGACTTGATGAGGAAGCTATGCAAAAGGAACTTGCATATATAAAACCAGATATTGTTATAGATGCAACACATCCATATGCCAGAGTAGTAACACGCAGTATAAAAGATGTATGTGATAAAGCGGATGTACAGTACATAAGAGTGTTAAGAGAGGAAACGGTTCCCAAAGCAGCATGTGATGATGGAGTGTCCTTAGATGACATGCTTGTGTATACAGACACTATGCAAGAGGTTGTTTCGATTCTAAACACTAAAGCTTATCTTAAAAAAAATATATTACTTACAACAGGAAGTAAGAACATCCCTGAATATGTCAATATAAAAGACTATAAAAAGAGAGCTTATCTAAGGCTGCTGCCTGATCCGTGTATGCTTCAGAATGCTATAGATGCAGGCTTTTTTCCAGCACATCTTATAGCAATGCAGGGACCATTTTCTACGGAAATAAATGCAGCATTAATCAGACAATTTCACATAGATGTGCTCGTGACTAAAGAGTCAGGAAACAGCGGTGGATACAATGAGAAGCTTATGGCAGCAGAACAGACAGGAGCGGATGTTGTGGTTATAAAAAGACCTGTTGAACATGAAGGAAAATGTATAAAAGAGGTCATAGAGTATCTTGAAAAGCTGTAAATACGGCTTATCATATGGATAAAAAGCAGAGTGATATAAGGGAGAAGCAGATGAAACAGGTGTATATCATAGGAATGGGGCCGGGCAGCAGAAAATGTCTTACACAGCAGGCAAGTGAAGCAATAGAACACGCAGATGTTATTATAGGTTCTAAAAGACTGCTTGAGGCTTATAGTAACACAGATAAAAAACTATTTTTTGCTGTTACAGCCAGGGATATTTACGATATTATAAACAAAGAAAAGGCTTTAATATATGCAGTTTTAATGTCAGGTGATACAGGCTTTTACAGCGGAACAAAGAGGCTTACAGAGCAGCTTTATAAAGCACAGGAGGAAAGTGTTGTAAAAAAGTATGATATAAATATTCTTCCTGGAATATCTTCTGTTATATATCTTGCTTCAAAGATAGGACAGCCGTGGGAGATGGCGGCAATGGTCAGTCTGCATGGTAAGAAACAGAATTATATTCCGCTTGTCTTAACTAATGAATGGACATATTTTCTTACGCAGGGCGATGTTTCTTATATCTGTAAGCGGCTTTGTGAGTCCGGACTGGGCGAGGCAGATATATGGATAGGTGAGAATCTGTCATATGATAATGAAAAGATATTATCAGGGCACGTAAGTGAATATGCAGAATATACGGCAGCAGGACTAACAGTTATGGCGGTTCATAATCATTATCCCAAGGCAGCTGTTATGACAGGTTTGCCAGATGAGAGTTTTATACGTGCAGATATTCCTATGACAAAGCGCGAAATCAGGGCAAGTGTTGTAAGCAGGTTATCACCGGCTAAGGATGCCATAGTGTATGACATCGGTGCAGGAACAGGTTCGGTTTCTGTAGAACTTGCCATGCATGCATTATATGGAACAGTATATGCAGTTGAAAGAACGAAAGAAGGCTGTGAGCTTATAGCGCAAAATGCCAGAAAATTCGGACTTGATAATATAGATATCATTAATGCCAGTGCTGCAGATGTGATAGAGAAACTGCCTGCTGCGGATTCAGTATTTATAGGTGGAAGCGGTGGAGAACTTGAAAAAATAATGGACATAGTATTAAAGAAAAATCCTGGTGTACACATAGTTATAACAGCAGTGACATTAGAAACGCTTAATGATTCCGTAAGGCTTATGGAAGATAAAAAAGTGGATGTTATAGATATTGTACAGATAGCAGTAACACAGATAAAGAAAAGAGGCAGATATCATATGTTAGCTGCCAACAATCCAGTATTTATTATTGAAGGAAGAGGTAACAGATGAGTCGAGTCATGATAGCTGCTACAGGCAGTGGAAGCGGCAAAACAACTATTGTATGCGGCTTATGCCAGTGTATTAAAGATATGGGCTTAATGCCTTTAGCGTTAAAATGTGGACCTGATTATATAGATTCAATGTTTCATTCAAGAGTATTAAACATGAAAACAGGCAACCTTGACAGCTGGTTCTGTGATGAAAATACTATAAAAGAGCTGCTTTTTAGAAAAGAATCAGAAAGTGACATAACTATAATAGAGGGAGTTATGGGCTATTATGATGGACAGGGCTTTAGCACGAAGGGAAGCTCATATGAGATAGCTGATATCACAGATACACCAGTTATTCTTGTAGTGAACTGCCGAGGCATGAGTAATTCAATAGGAGCTGTTCTTAAAGGTTATAAAGAATATATAGAAAACAATCATATACAAGGCGTTATATTTAACAATCTGTCTTCTAAGTTATATAAGGATGCAAGTATGGCGGCACATATGGCTGGAATAAAGCCGTTGGGTTATCTTCCTGTAAACAAGGCCATAGCACTTGAAAGCAGACACCTTGGTCTTGTTACATCCGATGAGATTGAACATTTTAAGGAAAAGGTTGATACTATTGCAGCTCTTATGAAGGAGAGTATTGATATCAAAGGTATTATAGAACTGGGACATACAGCCACAAAGTGTAAGACAGGCTGTGAATTAAATGCTTCTGATAGTAAAGCCTGCAAAAAAACAGAAAAAAGTAATAAAGAAGATATCATACATATTGCAGTAGCAAGGGATGAGGCATTTTGTTTTCTTTATGAGGATAATCTTGAATTCTTAAGGGAACATGGGTGCGAGCCTGTATATTTTAGTCCGCTGAGGGATAAGAAGCTTCCAGATGATATTGATGGCTTATTATTGTATGGAGGCTATCCAGAGCTTCATGCCAAAGAACTATCGGATAATGTTTCCATGAGAAACGATATAGCGGATAAGATACGGGGAGGACTTCCATGTATAGCAGAGTGTGGTGGATATCTGTATCTTCATAAGAAGCTTGAGGCACCAGATAAAAAAGTATATCCAATGGCAGGAGTTATAGATGGCACAGGCTATAATGCCGGACGTCTGCAGAGGTTTGGATATATGACACTCACAGCAGGCAGAAATACTATGCTTGCTGATAAAGGCAAGAGTTTTTCAGCCCACGAATTCCACTACTGGAATAGTGACTGTAAGGGTGATACATATTCAGTGGTCAAGGCATCTGATGGAAGCGTTGAGATAGAAGGTTATGGAAGTGATACACTGTATGCAGGTTTTCCTCATATATATTTTCCAGGAAACAAAGAAGCAGCCAGAAGATTCATTAAGACATGCAGATGCTACAGACATAAATTGAGTGGTATAGATAAAAATATAGAAAAACTGGCAACCATATTCCCAGAACTTACAACAATAAAAGCTCCGGATAATAATGCTATAAAACAGGCAGAAAAGCATTGGGACGGTATAGCAAAACCACTTCATGGACTTGGAATGTTCGAGGATATGATAGTACAGATAGCAGGAATACAAGGAAATGCAGATGTATCTATAGACAAAAAAGCAGTTGTTGTTATGTGTGCAGATAATGGTATAGTAGAAGAAGGTGTTACCCAGACAGGACAGGAGGTAACTGCTGTTGTAAGTTGCAACATGGCAGATGGAATATCAAGTGTATGCAGGATGGCAGACTGCGTTAATGCAAAGGTTATTCCAGTAAATATAGGAATAGCACAGGATCTGCCTGGTAGTCTTATAAAAACAGAAGCTTATAAAGGACTTGTAAACAGAAGGGTTATGCCTGGAACTAAGAACTTCTTAAAGGAACCAGCTATGACAAAGCAGCAGCTTATAAAGGCTGTAAAAGCAGGAATAGAGCAGGTTAAATGCTGTAAGGATGATGGATATAACATACTTGCCACAGGAGAGATGGGTATAGGTAATACAACAACAAGTGCAGCATTGGCATGTATACTTTTGGACATGAATCCCGGGGAAGTAACAGGCAGGGGAGCAGGTCTTAGCGATGAGGGGCTGTTAAAAAAGACAGAAGTCATAAGAAAAGCAAAAGAGATGTATGGCATATATAAGAATGATCCTTTGGAACTGTTAAGATGCATAGGTGGACTTGATGTTGCAGGACTGACAGGAGTGTATATAGGGGGAGCGGTATACAGGCTTCCTGTTGTGGTTGATGGTGTTATTTCTGCCGTTGCAGCACTTATTGCAGTAAGGCTGTGTCCTATAGTAAAGGATTATATACTTGTATCACATCAGGGAAAAGAACCAGCGATAAAGGCTTTGCTTGCTGAACTTGATAAGAAGTCAGTTATACATGCAGAGCTTGCACTAGGCGAGGGAACAGGCGCAGTTATGCTTTTTCCACTGCTTGATATGGCTATGCAGGTATATAGGGAAAATACAACGTTTGACGATATACAGATAACAGCATATGAGGATTATGGGAAATGTTGATAGTAGTAACTGGTGTAAGTGGCAGCGGAAAATCTGAGTATGCAGAACAGATATGCTGCAAGTTGTCAGGAAACAGAAAGAAATATTATATAGCTACAATGCAGCCGTATGGTGAAGAAGGAAAGAAAAGAATACTAAGACATCACAGGCTTCGCAGTGGAAAAGGTTTTGAAACTATAGAACAGTATATGCATATCGGTGAGGCTGCAGAAAGAATTTCCAATAAGCCGGTAGTACTACTTGAGTGTATGTCTAACCTGCTTGCTAATGAATGCTTTGAAAAAGGCGGTAATCCGGATAACATAATAGATGAATGTATGAAGCTGTATCAGGTGTGCGGGCATCTTGTGATTGTAACTAATGAGGTGTTTTTTGATGGATGCGAATATGATACAGATACAAAGAACTATATAAAAAGACTTGGAATGCTTAATATACAGCTTGCTAAAAAAGCTGATGCTGTAGTTGAAGTGGTGTATTCTATTCCTGTGTTTCATAAGGGAAAGAATATACTAGAGGATAAGATAAGAAGCAGAAACAGATAGATATCCAATATCAATAGAAGCAGAAACAGACAGATAACTAATATCAATAAAATCTTGAAAATATAGATACAGGATATAAAAATAAGGAGAAAAGTATATGTCAGTGATTAAATCTTTGGTGATAGCATTTTCCATGTATTCTAAAATACCTATGCCACATCTGGAATTAGAAGAAAAGGACATGAGATATGTTATGGGCTTCTTTCCGCTTGTAGGTGCAGTAACAGGACTGATAATGTATGGTTTATATAAGATATCAGGTTATCTTTATGTACCATACATAAGTGTATCACTTATACTTATGATTCTGCCTGTAGTTATTACTGGCGGGATTCATCTTGATGGTTACATGGATACCTGTGATGCACGTAACTCATATGGTGACGTAGAAAAGAAGCTTGGAATATTAAAGGACTCACATATAGGTGCGTTCGCAGTTATAAGACTTTTGGTATATTATGTCGTTTTTTTTGCATTTATATACTGCATAGTGTCCAAAGAATGTGATGGACTTGCTATAGCATGGGCATTTACTTTCTTTTTATCAAGGATAATAAGCGGTCTGGCAGCAGTTAACCTTAAAGGTGCTGTAAATAAAGGAATGCTTTATTCATTTACAAGCAAAGCAGATAGAAAACGTGTAAATATAATGCTTTTCTGTCAGCTTGTACTGTGTTTTGCAGGAATATGTTTTATTAATATAATACTTGCATTTATAATCTATGCTGTTTGTGTGGCAGTGTTTTTATATTACAGACATATGGCATATAAAGAGTTCGGTGGTGTTACAGGTGACCTGGCAGGATATCTGCTTTGTGTATGTGAGCTGTGTATAACAGCTGCGATAGGCATAATCTCACTTCTTGTCTGATAGCTTAGCTTATTATAGTGATGGAGAAATATATATGGAAGTTTATTTTGGAGGTGCATTTCAGGGGAAGCTTGAATATGTACTTGAAAAAAAGGGCTGTTTAAAGGTAGTTGATGGCGCAGGCTGCAGCCTTAAGGATATAAAAGAAGCACAGGTGCTTAATCACCTGCATCTGTATATAAAAAGGTTAACCTATAAAGAAGGTGCTGCATATAACACTACAGTTGATGACACCATAACGGCTGATGATGCTATAACGGTTGACACCACAGCAAAGACAATGCCTGCCGTTGAAATAATAAATGATATATATGAGGCTAATCCTGATATCATACTTATATGTGATGAGGTAGGAGGTGGAATAGTTCCACTGAAAAAAGAAGACAGAATATACAGGGAAGCTGTCGGAAGGGTGTGCACCAGTCTTGCAGCAAAAAGCAGCAGAGTTGTTCGTGTGATCTGCGGAATCGGGACGGTGATAAAGGATGCTTAAACTTATGCTGATCCGCCACGGGGAAACCTGTGGAAATAAACTGAAACGTTACATAGGAAAAAGGACCGATGAACCTCTTACAAAAGAAGCAGAAGAAATGCTGAAAGGTCTGGGATATATGTGCCCGGAAGCTGTTTATGCAAGTCCTATGCTCCG